>ERZ779898.399-NODE-399-length-20231-cov-3.036330_pt1 | contig 20231 bp, 9 predicted proteins | sample MGYA00511902_ERZ779898 | MGnify/ENA primary metagenome ERZ779898 (study PRJEB29588, sample SAMEA2144588) | human gut metagenome | biome: human gut; feature: human-associated habitat; material: faeces | place: Denmark | collected 2008/2010 ...
CACTTCAGCATCGTCTTCAACATTTATGGAGGCAGCAACCAGATTCTCCCCAATGCCACTTCCGCCACACAGAATTATTACGGTGACAGAGCGGAACCGGAGGAGGATGACGCAGACAAGGAAGAGGAACCTGCTTTATCTCCCGAGGCTACGCGCCTCTTCTCCTATATAAATAAGGTGGAGGATTTACGTGTTTATCTGGCGCAGATAGCGGAATGCACCAATGCGGTGGAACTGGCCAGGGTCATAGTCAACATGGCCGAGCGGGAACCGAGAATCACTCCGGAAGAGATGGTGAAGGAACGTTTTATCTCGTTGTTCTTTCCTCTCACACCTTTGTTCGTATCGGGCAAGACTGTCAGTAATATCCGTGCGCGTATCAATAACGCTTGGGCAAGACGACCGAGAAAGCGGTTATGACCGGAGGTGAAAGAACGGTGATAAGTGTGGGAAAAAAGTAAGATATGTTCGTGGGCAAAGTAAGTTCACTTACTTTGCGATTTAAGTCCACTTACTTTGCTCGGGAACATATCTTACTAAAGATCCGAAAAAATAGCTTTCGTGAAAAGTATGGTAAGTACCTTTGCTTTTGAAACAATATCTATAATCGATAACAGAGGTAAGAGTGCTTACCGAATTAAATGCTTATGTGATGAATGATTACGCAAATATTACTCAAATAACACTTTTGGTCAGGAAACTGGATATTGGTACAAAAGTAATTAGGGTTAGACAGCATTCTCAAGAAAATCAATTGTTCAAATATAGAAAAGATCTATCTTATCCACCGAAAGAAAAGGTTAAGTTGGCAAGGGCTAATATGGATGGACAACCTATGTTTTATGGTGCTGTTTTTTCAAACTTCTGTATAAATGATAATCCACGTCTTACATGTCTTTTTGAAACCAATAGGGAAGTCTTAGATGATACTTTTGTAGGGAAGAAAGATTTGACTTATTCACTTTGGCTGAATAAGAGAGAGATTAATCTTTTTGTAATCCCAGTATTTGATAGTTATCCACATCCTGCGAAGGACTTTGAATGGTATTATGAACTATGGAAAGAGTTGAAGAAAGATGATAAAATCAATAAAGAACAGATAAAAGTCTTAAAAGAATTGTCACGACATTTTTCCTTGACTGGAGAGAAAAAAGAAGAGGAAAACAGCTATGCTTATACAGCTGATTTTACAACTCATTTATTTAAGACTCATCCTGAAATTGATGGAATTATTTATCCTAGCGCAAGACTAAAAGAAGAAGGTATAGGTGTTAATGTAGCTATTCGCCCTGAAGTGATTGATAATGCTTTTGAGCTGAAAGCGTGTTCTGTCTGTAGATATTTCAAAAGAAATAAAAAACAACAACTAATATTGAACTATAAACATTCTCGATTTAGACAAAATGGTAAGATATATTATGTGATAGATAGAGAATTTTATCGGGATTTGGATTTTAAGAATACCGAATACGACTTTAAAACCTTACAATTTAAGTATTAGCGTCCAAAAAAGACGTATATGAAAATTAATAAATACTGATGATATTTGTCACTGTGATCAAAAAATGAATTATGTATCGCGACTCAGATTGGCTGATGACATTTGTAAGAACTATGACGAATTAATACGTATAATGCGTGCCAGTGCATGATGAAATAGAAATAATTTTTATATGAAAGTAGTGATTTTAGGTACTTAAAACTGCCATCTTCAGCCTTCGACTTGTCAGCCAATCCCCAGAAGTCGCCGTATGGATTCTTCTTAGGCAGTTTCTTTACATAGTAAGCCTGACCGGTACGAACCTCTTCTACGATGCGCTGGTCCACGATATCGCGGGAAGGAATGGTTGCACCCACATTCTCAAGTACCTTATCAAAAGTCTGGTCCTTAGGAATAATGGTCATGTGTGGCATGGCGAATGGTTCGTTAGAACGCATCAGAGCCTTTACATCTGCAGGTATTCCATTTGGAAGATCCTTATCAGCAATCTGAATACCGCCGTTCCAGTTATCCTTGGTTACAGCCTCGTTGCCTTCTACGATATTTCCTTCAGCATAAATACGACCATACTGAGCCCAAGGGAAGAGTTTGTTGCTTCGGCTTTCGCTCTTCACGATACGGTAGCTGATGGCACCCTTCGGAGTAAGAGGTCCTGGCTTATAATAGTTGTTGATGAAGTTGCTCATGGTTGAGAACTCACCACCATCTGCTGTACGATGTACCCAGTTGTAAACGATGTTGTTCACGAAGTTGAACACACCACCCCATCCGATAGAAGGGTTACGGCCTGTATTATCCGCCCAGAGGTTACGCATGAAGGTAGAATTCTCTCCACCGATTGTACTGCCAAAGGCATGGTTCCAAGTATCGAGTGCCTTGGCAGAGATGGTATTCTGGATGGTTACATTCACCGTTGGCACCTTGCGTTTTGGCTTACCGTCGTGCAAATCGAACATATGGCGGTAGAAAGAGATATTCTCATCCAGACCAAACTCGCAAGAGCAGTGGTCAATCATGATGTTACCTACCGGATTACCACCGAAAGAATCCTCACGATACCATACATGGGTATTACCACGGCGGAAACGCATGTGGCGAACGATGACATCATGGGTATCAACCTGGAAAGATTCACCCGAAATCATCACGCCCTCACCAGGAGCTGTCTGTCCGGCGATGGTGATATAAGGAGCACGGACAATGATTGGAGCCTTCAATACAATATTTCCCGATACATTGAAGACAATGATGCGGGCACCACCCTGTTCGCAAGCCCAACGGAAAGAACCAGGACCAGCATCATTGAGATTGGTCACAGTCAGCACCTTGCCGCCACGGCCACCGAAGGTAAACATACCGCCACCCTCAGCACCTGGGAATGCAGGAATCTTAGCCTGGCGCAAATCGTATGGACGGGAAGCCCATGGCACATAAGGACGTCCTGCCATTGCCTCTTGTTTTACAATAGGGAAAGCCACAGCCCAAGCAGAATCAGAATGGGCAGTCCATGCAGCTTGCATAGAATCAATCTTCGCCTGAGCCTCCTTTGTAATAGTAGGATACTGAGCGAAAGTTGCTGCTGGCAAGATAGTCAATGCCATCGCAGCGAAAATCTTCTTACTTCTTTGCATTGTTTTAATATTGTTTGTTCGTTATATCTTAAAGACGCCTTTCCCTTTCTTTTGTCCTCAATGAACATGCGCATTTTTTCGGGAACAGGTGGGGACATTTCATCCGCAGGAACGTCTTACACCTATAATATATAAACGAAAGTTACTTATCTATTATTTTATTGAAACATAAAACAAAAAACATAAAGTTGAAAAATGATGAACAGAAGATGCTTCCCCTTAGTTGCCGCTTCGCTGATGGCGCTTTCAAGCCAGGCGCAGCAAATTGATTTCAATATCGCCAGCAGAAAGGCTGCTGAAGTTACAGCCCTCAATTTCACTCCCGTTGGCGTGAAGCAGGGCAATACATACCAGTTTGCTCTGGGTGGACTGGAGATTACACTCGATACTCCCGTAAAAGACCAGATTATCAAATCCAACTGGTTTAAGCAGGGCATACAGTTGGGCGACCGACTCACCAGCGATGGTATCGTAGTATATCCGTCAAAAGGCGATAATGCCCAGCTCCGCATCACCATCCGAGGTCTGAAACCGGGGCATCACTCTCTCCTTGCCTATCACAACATCGTAGACGGACTTACCGGCAATATTCCTTCTATCCAGGTTTCCAGAGAGAAGGAACAGATAACTACCGTTAAGAAAGGCAAGAAGCGTATCCAGCAGAAGAGCATGATGCAGGAGATTCTTGCACAGGATATTAAGCAGACCGTAAGAGAGATGAAGGCATCGCAGAGCGGCCAGTCGTACATTGAATTTGATGTAACCGACGACCAGCCTGTAGTTATCCACTATCAGTTACAAGGTGTGGATAACGCAAACAACACGCTCACCATCAATGGTTTGGTATTCGACAAAGCCAACCCGAAAGCCACCGCTCTCAACCCTTATCCTGCCGATGATGATCTTCACGTCAATGCAGAAGGAGGCAAGGTTGTTCTTCGCTGGCAAGCCGGCGAAGGTGCCAAGCAACACCTTATTTATATAGGACAGCGCGCCGACCAGTTGAAGAAGGTTGCCACCACAGAAGAAGCCGCTTTCGAAGTCACCGGTCTCAGCAGCGCCAACGATTATTACTGGCGTGTAGACGAGGTAGATGCCAACGGCAAGGTTTCAGAGGGCGAAGTATGGAACTTCCGTCCACGCCGTCTCGCCTTCCCAGGTGCCGAGGGATATGGAAGATTTGCTATCGGCGGTCGTGGCGGTTCGGTTTATCATGTTACCTCTTTAGAAGATAACCCTGAGAATCCGCAGCCAGGCTCTATCCGATACGGAATCACAAAGGTTAAGGGACCTCGTACCATCGTCTTCGATGTTGCCGGCATCATCGACCTGAAAGACCGTCTGGTTTGTTCCGATCCATTCATCACGGTAGCCGGACAGACTGCACCCGGCAAGGGAATCCTTCTCCGTGAGCATCCTTTCGGTTTCGGCTCAGAAGGCATCTTCCGCTTCATCCGTCTCCGACTGGGAAAATATCTCGATAAAAACGGCAAGACCATTACCCTCGACGGACTGGGTGCTGCAGGCTGCGACAATACCATCATCGACCACTGTTCGGTAGGCTGGACCATCGACGAGGCTTTCTCCAGCCGCAACGGCAAGAACATCTCTTTCCAGCACAACCTCATCTCCGAAGCACTCAACCAGGCTGGTCATCAGAATTATGTCAACGCCAAGCATGGTTATGCTGCAACCATCGGTGGTAATGTAGGCTCGTTCCACCACAACCTGCTTGCCAACAACGAAGGAAGAAACTGGAGTATGGGTGGCGGACTGGACGGAGCCGGATATTATGCCGGAAAGCTCGATCTCTTTAATAATGTAGTATACAACTGGGGCAACCGTGCCTGCGACGGAGGAGCCCACGAAGTAAACTTTGTTGGCAACTATTACAAGATGGGACCAGCCACCAGCATGAAATATATACTCAATGCCCAGCTGGAAGGTACTGGCCAGGGAAGTCAGGCTTACTACATGCACGATAATATCCGCCAGAACTACGTGGGCGATATGAAACAGAATGCAGGAGTTGTGGCAGGAAAGCATGGAGAACTGGTCAGCGACAAGGAAGGCGAAACCTACAAATATACCACTTCTCACGGACAGGTAGTCAACTGGAAGGTATTTACCGACAAACCATTCTTCCCATCCTATGCCAAGGTAGAAAGTGCCCGCGCTGCCTTCAAGAACGTATTGAGCGATGTGGGAGCCAACCAGCCTTGCATCGACCAGCACGACCAGCGCATGGTAGAAGAAACCTTGAACGGAACCTATAAATATGTTGGTTCCAAGACCGGCAAGAAAGGACTGATAGATGATAACCTGGATGCCGGCAACGATGCCTGGAAGGAGTTTGAAGCGCTCACCATCCGTGCCATGGTTTACTTCGACCTAGTTCGTATTTTTGGTGATATTCCGTTCAAGAGAGAAGCATCAAAGTCTGACCTGAGCAACGCTTACCTGGAGAAGACCGACCGCGACGTAATCATGGATTCCCTGATGAACGACCTGGATGAGGCTATCAAGTATCTGCCATGGGCAGACCAGGTATCAGGCTATACCACAGAGCGTACAACCAAGGGTTATGCTCACGCACTCCTGGCGCAAATTGCCATGACCCGTGCAGGATATGTAATTCGCGAGAAGGCTAAAGACGGATATGAGACTGCATCTTACAGCGATGCAACCTATCCAACACAACGCCCAGGTGCTGCCGACCGCAAAGCTCTCTACGAGCGTGCCTTGAAGCACTGGTCAGCCATCATCAATGACAATACCCACAGCCTCAACCCATCTTTCGAGAACGAGTGGTATCTGATTAACCAGCTTTCTCTCGACAAGACATATCACGAGAACCTCTTCGAAATTCCTTTCGGTGAGAACGTAACTGGTGAGTTGGGTTACACAGTAGGTGTCCGCATGAATGGTGTTACTTCAGAATATGGCTATGGTAACTCATCTGGTAAAATGAAGGTTACAGCTCCTCTGCTCTATTCCTACGACAAGAAGGATACACGCCGTGACATCACATGCGCTAACTTCGAAATCAAACAGGACGGCAGCAATACAGTTGAGAACATGCTGAAGAATGCTCCTTTCGGTATGTATGTAGGTAAGTGGGATGCCCGCAAGATGAACAATACTTGGTTGCAGAACAACCTGAAGGCAACAGCTAAGCACACTACAGGTATCAATCCTGTGAAGATGCGCTATGCTCAGGTATTGCTCTACTATGCTGAGTGTATGAACGAATTGGCAGGTAATCCAGATGCTAACTACGAGGGTTCTGCCAATGGTATGACTGCCCGCCAGGCTTTGGAAGCTGTACATACCCGTGCCTTCAACAAGGCTGACAAGGACGAGGCAAAGGCATACGTAAACAATATCGCTTCTGACAAGGACGCATTCTTCAAAGCTCTCGTTCAGGAGAACATGTGGGAGTTTGCAGGTGAAGGTATCCGCAAGTACGACTTGATTCGCTGGAACCTCCTGGTAGAAAAAATCAACGAGTTCAAGCAGACTTATCTGAATGAGCTTGCAGATGGTACTTACCAGAAGACCATTTACTTCAACTATCTGGATGAGAAGAAGACAAAGATTGACTTCTCTAGCGTAACATGGTATGGTATTCCTGACGGAAAGACAGCTGCTGACTACGATGGCAGCATCGACTCATTCGGCGCAGCTAAGTTGGATTCTGGTTCAGATACACAGGTTGACGTAAACCTGCCATCTATCAGCAGCGGTTTGGTTGGCGATAACGTAGCAGTGAAGAACCGCTATCTCATGCCAATCGCTTCTACAACCATCTCTGCAACCAACGGTATGATTCACAACTCTTATGGTTATGCAAACTAATTCATCTTTAATCAAAAAAGACAAGAAAATGAAGAGCATTAAAAACATATTGGGCACAGCATCTATGATAGCATTGACTCTGTCGGCTACATCTTGTACCGATGGCAATGACTGGGACGTAGATGGCAGCCTGTCAAGATTGTTCGGTCTCAACGGTGACAAAATCACCGTTGAAACTGCCGAAACATCAGCTACGGTTACATTCTCTGCCTTCACATCAAAAACAGTTCCTTCACCAGAGTACTATGTATTCGAGGTAAGCAAGGATTCTCTTTACGAAGGTGTTGAGAATGCTACCATCATCAAGTTCGGAGAAGATAAGACTTTGACTTCTTCTCCAGTAGTTCTCTCTGGTCTCGATGGCGACAGCAAGTACTACATGCGTGTAAAGGCTATGTCTTCTACTGTTAACGAGTCCAAATGGGTTTACTACAAGGATGGTTCATCTTTCAAGACAAAGGCTGAGCAAATCTTCAACAATGTAGAGGCAACCGACCTCTTCGAGAATCACGTGAACTTGAGCTGGACTCCAGGTGCTGATGTTACTCACATCACTTATGCTAACGCTAGCGATGCAGAGAACATCCAGACTATCAATCTGACAGCTGAGGAAAAGGCAGCTGGTAAATATACTCTTGCTGGCTTACAGCCAACAAGCACTTATACCATCACTATCTATAAGAATGACGTAAAGCGCGGCCAGTTGCAGATTACAACTCCTGCTGCCATGCCAGCAGCTAACTATAAGTATTCTCTTTCCAGCGATGTAACAGTCATCTCACAGACGCTCATCGATGAGATAGCAGAACAGGCTAAGGCTGCAGCAGGCAACGAGACAAACTATAGCGCAACCATCGGTATCCCAGCCGGTGCCAAGGTAGCTCTCTATGGCACAAATGATACAGACGGTGGCAAGACCAACGTAACCATCCCAGACGGAATGTCTGTTACATTCTTCGGTTTGGCAGGAGGCGAGACGCCAACCATCACCCTCGACAAGAACTTCGATGTTGCAGGTTCTCATGCATTCATCAAGTTCCAAAACGTGAAATTGGAAGAGAATGGTGCTGGCTACTTCATCAACCAGAGCAAGGCATGTACCGTAGGCGAATTCACTTTGGAGGATTGCGAGGTTAGCAATATCAAAACATCATTCTTCCGTTTCCAGGGAAGTGATGCTAAGTCTGTCGGCAAACTTACCTTGAAGAATAGTATCTTCACCAACCTCTGTGCAGGTTATGGTTTCATCCACATTGATGCAAAAAATGGTGCAGGTCATCTCGACAACGTAGAGATTGACGGCTGTACATTCAACAGCATCTGTGTAACAGGTAAGGTATTCATCTACAGCAATAAGAAAGATATGCAGGATATCACCATCAAGAACAGCACATTCTACAACTGTAATGGTAACGGTCAGTACTTCGTTGACTTCGGCAAAGATGCCAAATTTGGACCAAACACATTCACAATTGAAAGCTGTATCTTCGGTAAGAGCGCAGATGAGAAAACCGACAAAAACATCAGAAGCAAGACTCCAGCTACTGTAGCCAACAGCTTCAGAACAACAGACTTCTTCAAGGTGATTAAGGGCGTAATTGATACAGAATTCAGCTCTGAGCAGTTATTCACTGACCCAGCCAATGGCAACTTCACCATCAAGGCTGGTACTTTGAAAGAAAAGGCTGGTGACCCACGCTGGTATGTAGTAGAGGATTAATCCATAAGATAAGGATTAACATCTCATATAAATTTAAGAAAAAGTGCAATGCTTATATGGAGCATTGCACTTTTTTTTATTTTCTCTTCGTAAGCGGCTCCGCTTACCAATGTTCCCGAAATTACATCACGACGTAGCAATCGGCGCGTCACGATGCAGTAACAGATACGTCGCGACGTAATTCCGGCTACATCCTGCTCACATCAAGTAAGCCTCATTTGAGCTTCAAATAAGCCTCTTTAACCGTTCAAGTAAGCCTCACTTGAACTTCAAATAAGCCTCAGTTAAACGTTACGTAAGGCTCACTTGCAAGCCTGAATTACGCAATTAAAGGCAATATTGTAGAAGAAACACTAGTGAAAACGTTTACGTTAGATTTTTCAATTATTTTGTTCGTTGTTTGAGATTTTTCACTACTTTTGTAGCAGAAATCTAAAGATTATTATCAAAAATCTAAGATTTCTTATGATCTATTGAGAATCAAACACGACTACAACTAATCGCAAATAAGTTCAATTAGACCAAAACTTAACAAGATATAATAATAACCTACAAAACAAACATCGTTATGTATCAACAACTGAAACGTGCCAGCATGGCACTGACCTTGAGTTCGGTTTGTTTCCTCGCTTTTGCGCAGAAAACAATCCAAGGTACCGTTAAGGATGCTAATGGCGACCCAATGATTGGTGTAACCATTACTGACCAGAATGGCAAGGCAGGTGGCATCACCGACCTTGACGGTAAGTTTACCATTCAGAACGCAGACCCTAATGCGGTCTTGACTTTCAGCTACATCGGCTGCAAGCCTAAGAAAGTAAAAGTAGGAAGTCAGAAAACATGGAACATCGTACTTGAAGATGACAATGCAGCCCTTGACGAGGTCGTTGTCGTTGGTTATGGTACTATGCGTAAACGCGACGTAACTGGTTCTATCGCATCTGTCAACTCAGAAAAGATAGCCGCTCGTGGTACTACCAATCTTGCAGAGTCTCTGCAGGGTTCTGTTCCTGGTGTCAACATCACCCAGTCTGGTAGCCGCGCAGGTGCAGGCTTCAATATTCAGGTTCGTGGACAGGCTTCTATCAACAAGCAGGCACAGCCATTGTATGTTATCGACGGTGTAGTTTGCGACAACATGGACTTCCTGAATCCTGATGATATCGACCGCATCGACGTATTGAAAGATGCATCTTCTACCGCCATTTATGGTTCCCGTGCCTCTGCCGGTGTCATCATGATTACCACCAAGGGCAGCAAGGGTGCAGACAAGGCACAGAAGGCTACCATCTCTTATGACGGATATTATGGTATCAAGAAGTTGGCGCGCATGCCTGAGTTTATGGATGCCAACGAGTTTATGGATTACCGTTTTGCCAGATATACCACGCTTGATGGAAAGAACTACGATGGTTCAAGCCGCAAGGGTGTTGATGCTGAAGGACATCCACATTACATCATCAAGAATACCGACTTGAATTCTGCCTTCCTTGCCCGCAAGGGAGCAACCAGCTACAAAGATTCCAAACTTTATGAACTGATGATGGATCCAAGTTTCGACGGTTACGACTGGAAGAAGATGGTTACCCGCACTGCCGCCCAGCAGAACCACTTTATCAGTGCTGCCGGTGCTACAGACAAGATCAACTACCGTGTAGGTATGGGTTATCAGGGAGAAGAGAACGTATTCAAAGGCAACGACTATGAGCGTTTCAACTTCAAGGGAGCAATGGATGCCAAGCTCTCCAAGATATTCGAGGCAGGTTTCTCTACCAACATGTCAATGAGCCGCACCCAGGACGTATGTACTGATGGTACTTATTCTCCATACGTGAATGCATTCTATTTTAACCCATTCGTATCTCCAACAGATACAGATGGCAACCTGATTCCTAACCCGGGAGCAAAGGCAGCCTTTGGTTCAGATGCACAGTTTACATCTACATATAACCCACTCATCGATTTGAATGACGGCAACTACACCAATGAGACTAAGATGTACCGATTGATGGGTAACTTCTACCTGCGTGCCAACATCATCAAGGGATTGAAGTTTACAACCACCTTCTCCCCAAACTACTCTCACAAGCGCCAGGGTATCTTCTATGCAACAGGTCTGAACGAGGGTAACGACGTAGGTTCAACTTACTACCAGAAGAACAAGACCAACTTCGGCTCTGTTGCCAATACAACCCGTGTAGACTGGACTTGGGACAACCAGTTTGACTACAACCGCACATTTGGCGACCACACTGTTGGTGCTATGGCATTGTTCTCACTCTATAAGAGCAATACAGAATACCAGTATGAGGAAGGCAAGGGAATCGCCAGCGACCACACTACATTCCACAACCTGGGAACAGCCAGCGGCGACAAGACGCTCTCAAGTTCTTATACTGAGTCATCACTGGAGTCATTCGCTTTCCGTGCCAACTATTCTTATAAGGGCCGTTACATGGCTACAGCTACACTCCGTACCGATGGCAGTTCACGCTTCGCAGACGGCAACCGATGGGGCTGGTTCCCTTCTGTAGCTGCAGCATGGCGTATCTCTGATGAAGCTTGGATGAAGCAGTTCAACAACTGGTTAGACAATGCTAAACTCCGTCTGTCATATGGTGTTACCGGTAACAACAATGTGGGTGACTATGTAACTATCGCTTCTGCTACAGGTCCATCTTATGTAACCATAGATGGCAAAGAGGTACAGGGTTATTATCCTAACGGATTGGTGAACACAGCCCTCATTTGGGAGAAGGTAAAGGAATTTGATGTAGGTCTCGACCTGAGTTTCCTGAAAAACCGCATCAATGTAACAGCCGACTTCTACAACCGTCTTTCTGATGGTCAGATTATGTCACGTTCAGTGCCTATCGAAACTGGTGAGAAAACTTCAACCTTCAATGTAGGTTCTGTCCAAAACAGAGGTATTGAACTCGGTTTGAACTTTAACATCATCAACAAGAAAGACTTCTCCTGGAGTGCGAATGTAAACTTCGCCCGCAACTGGAACAAGATTAAGGAGTTGAGTAACGGTAAGGTTGATGAGGTAGCCAACAACTGGTTTATCGGCGAACCACTGAATGTACTCCGTGACTATACCCATACCGATGTCATCACCGACAAGGGTGTAACCATGCACACCATGAATGGTGACAAGCATTATACCCTGAAGGAATTCTACGAGAAGTATGGCACAAAGTATAAGTGGTATGAAGGTCAGATGGCAGTAAACGACTGGAACGATGACGGTAAGATTGACGACAACGATAAGCAGATTTATGGCTGCACAGATCCTCGCTGGACAGGTAGTTTCTCTACCAATGTTTACTTCAAGGGTTTCGACTTCTCCATCATGTTCTATACCAAGAGCGGATTCTGGTCACGCAGCTACTTCCATGAGAAGTATATGAAGTATGGCGACCGTGGTAATGCCCACATGCAGCTGGATTACTACATACCAAAGGGAGCACCAATCATCGATCATGCAACAGGTGAGATTACAACCGCCACAGAGACCCACTACGGAAAGTATCCTTATCCAAACAACAGCGATACTTCGATGGGTGGTTACTTCGGTGACAAGGGTTCAGCCAAGGGAGAAGGTTTCCAGTATCAGAAGACCTCTTTCACTAAGGTTAAGAACATTACCCTGGGTTACACATTGCCTAAGAGCGTAGTAAACAAGGCAGGTATCAGAAATCTCCGTGTTTATGTAAACGTTCTGAACCCATTCTGCTTCACCAACTACAAGGGCTTCGACCCAGAGTGGGCATCACAGAATCTGCAGAATGGCGGTCCATCATCTGTAACCTACCAGTTTGGTGTAAATCTTAAGTTCTAATCTCATTAAATGAAGTAAACAATTATGAAAAAGATATTATATAGCGTAGCATTGGCGGCCTGCTGCATGGGAACCATGACAAGTTGCAGCGACTTCCTGGATGCTAGCAACAAGTCGAATGTAACTGCTAAACAGAGTTTTACGACAAAAGAGGGATTAAACAACCTCGTCAATAATGCCTATCAGCATCTGCAAAACGTTTATGCAGCTCCTCTGTTCACTAGCTGTTTCTCAGCAGGTACAGACATGTATGCCGATGCCCGTAACAAGATGAACGAGGCATTGAACACTTACGAGACCTTGACTCCAGAAAATACGGATATCAAGAATCTCTATACTTACCTCTATTCAGGTATACGTGCAGCCAACTCTGTGTCATATTATGCACAGACAGCCCAAGTTGATGAAAAGACTAAGGGGCAGCTTGTAGGCGAAGCCCGTGTATTGGCAGCCTACGAGTATTATCTTTTGGTAAACAACTTCGGTGGTGTGCCTATCATGAAGGACTTCCTCACCACAGCAGACACAGGATATCCTAAGTCTTCTGCTGCAGATGTATATGCCTATATCATCAGCGAGCTCGAAGATGTTATCAGCAAGAATGTGCTTCAGGCTTCAACAGCTACCAAGGGTGGCGGCAGAATCAGCCAGGAAACAGCCAAGGCGATCCTTGCCAAGACCTACCTTTCTGCAGCATGGGACCTCAACAAGCAGGAATACTTCTCTAAGGCTGCTGCTCTTGCCGATGAGGTGATTGCGGGCAGAAAACTGACTACCCCATTTGCCAAGCTCTGGAAGGCAGACGGATCGGGCGATGACAACGAAGAGTTCCTTTGGGATGTGGAATATGATTTGGCTACAGCCAACAATACAACATCAGGTGGTACAGAATGGAGCGGTTACTACTGCAACTATCTGGGTGGAAACGAGGATAACATCAAGGCAACAACCTCCAGCTATGTACCAACCCTCTATGCCTTGCATTGTTTCAAGAAGGGAGACCAGCGTTACGATGCTACCTTCATGAAGGAATTGCCAGATATAAACAAGGGAAATGCTGCAGGTACCGGTTACTGGACCTGGTACAAGAATGGTGAGAGTCTGGTAGGTAAGCCAGTAACGCGATACTATTCTGCATGGTATGAAACAGATGCCGACTTTGAAGCATGGAAGGCTATAGATCCTGCAAACAGAGCAAACACCTACCGCATTCCTATGGATTCACAAACCAAGGAAGCACAGAATATGGATGGCAAAGATATGGACTACTACGACAACCAGCAACTGGTATATGGTTCCAGTCCATGCAAGAAGTTTGACGACAGCAAGACTGCTACCACAGAGAAGAACACCTGCTATCGCGACATCCATATCATCACTTTGCCAGAGATGTATCTCGTAGCAGCTGAGGCTTATCTGAAGGCCGGTGATAATCCTAAGGCATTGGCACGACTCAATGAGGTTCACCAACGCGCTGGCCTTCCTGCACTTACAGGAACTATCACTATTGATGACATCCTTGATGAGAATGCATGCGAGAACTTCGGCAATGAGGCACGCTGGATGGATTTGCGCAGAACCCAGACTCTGGTTGACCGCTGCAACAAATATAACCACGAAATAGAAGGCAAGGCTGCCCAGTATATCGGCAAGAAGCTTCTTCGCCCTATCCCACAGGCTGCAATTGATGCCAATGACCAACTGACATTAGCCGACCAGAATCCTGGTTACTAATCAAAGTCATTATGTTGATAAGAAAACCTATCAGGACATACGTTAATCATTAGGTTTAAGACCGTATCCTAGGGAGATAATTCCTGATGGATACGGTCTTTCTTTTGGTCCTATCGGCAAGGTATACGTAATCGTTTTCGTAGTTTTTCGCCCACTATCTGCATGTGATAAGCAAAAATGTCGTAACTTTGCAGAAAATCTTATAGAATACAAAAATAATAAAATAAATAAACCTAAGAAGAAATGAAGAAATCAATCATTAAGACAGTCGTGCTGGCTGCGCTCATGGCTCTGCCAATGTTCACTAAAGCACAAACTTTCGCTGGTATCACAGCCGAGCAGATTGCACAGAACACTCCTGAAGGATGGACTGCCGTAGAACTGCCACAGTTGCCTACCATCACTTCGGCAAACACATTTAATATCAAGGATTATGGTGCCTCGACATCTGCTGCAGACAACACCAAGGCTATCCAGAAAGCACTTGATGCTGTGCCTTCTACCGGTGGTATGGTCGTGATTCCTGCCGGTACATGGATGTTTGGTAGTACCGACCAGATGACAAGCAAGACCGAGGTACTCAGCATCAAGTCAAAGACTGTGCTCCACCTTTGCGCAGGAGCGACTCTGAAACTCGTTGAATATGGAAAGGCACCTAACAACAAAACGCTCTTTATCGGTTGCAAGAACAAGAACCAGAGCGACATTGTTATAGAGGGCGAAGGTGAAACTTCTATTATCGATGGCCAGGGAACCCGCTGGTGGAAGGCTCGCGACAACAAGGAGACTTTCAATCCAGGAGCCATGATCCGCTTCGAGAAAGGCAGCCGATTCCTGATTCGCAATCTCAAGGTTCAGAATACTCCGGGTGTCAACATCACCTTGAGTAACAGCAATGGTGCCAGTAACGGTACCGTCCATGACGTAACCATCTACAATCCATCTTCAGAAACCAAGACAGAGCAACCTTCTCATAACACAGATGGTATCTCGATCTGGGGACACCACATGAACATCTATAACTGCAACATCAGTACAGGTGATGATAACGTAGTTTGCGACAATGATGCACAGTACATCCATGTTTGGAACTGCGACTTTGGTACAGGACATGGTGCTTCTATCGGTAGTTTCACCAAAAACATCAAGCATGTATGGTTCGACAACATCACCATGAATGGCACAACTGCTGGTATCCGCATGAAGACGGGTATCAACAGTGACGGTACGCTGCGTGGCGGTGGCGAGGAGGACTGGAAGTTCACCAACTTCACCATGACCAAGGTGAAGAACCCATTCTCTATCGACTGCTTCTACGACAAGAACTACAACAGCGATCCTGCCGTAGATAAGGCAAATGCCAGAGCTCTTGATAGTACTACCCCAACCTACAACGGCATTCTGCTTCAGAACGTGAAGACAACAGATGTTTGCGATGGCAAAGCCATCTTCCTGATTGGCCGTCCTGAGAGTCATATCAAGAATGTAACACTCGACAATGTGCAGATTTCGGCAAAGACGGGTATCGATATCCGCTTCGTAGATAATCTCGTGTTCAAGAACAACTCTAAGATTACATGCCAGTCTGGCAAACTCTGGATTCGCCAGTACGATTCTATAGTAGATGACCAGTGTGATGCTACAGGGGCAGGTACAAATCCCACTCCCAATCCAGGTGAGACAACAGAAGTAAGCTATATTCTGGATGCATCAACCAGCACTTCTTCAACCGCAGATCCATCACCATGGACGTTTAATAACGGTTGCAGCATAGAGAGCAGCAAAGGTTACGCTACAGCTAAAAGCAAAACCATCAAGTACAGCAAGGGCGTACAGTTTACCATCAACCTGCCTGAGAATATTACCATTACATCGGCTATATTTGCAGGATATGCAAATGAAGACAACAAAACCTGCTATCTCAGCGAACTGAACGGAACAACCTTTGCCAGCGATAAATACGTATTCCCTAGCCGTTTAACCCAAACGGATACGAGCACAAAGTTTGATATTACACTTGCCACTCCTGCTACTGGCGTTCTTACCTTCACACCACAAGGGACACAAGCCGCTTGGGTTATCACTCTAAAAGGTGTAAAAGTAACCAGTTCAGGTATCAACAATGTTGTTTTAACCGCCAAGGTAAACAATAACAACATTTACGACCTCAGCGGTCGCATGGTGAAACTCAATGCCAAGGCAGAAGACCTGAAAAGTCTCAAAAAAGGGATCTATATCTACAACAACAAGAAATACGTAGCTAAATAATTCATTTTAACATCGATAACAATGAAAATAAAATCGCATTCACTCCTGTGCATTCTCGCCATCATCACATTGAGTTCTCCGCTCTCTGCACTGAGCGTGAATGCTCAGAAGGCGGTATCCAAGACATGGAATCCGAACCTGAAGAACGGAATGTACCGCAACCCGGTTATTGACGCCGACTACTCAGACCCTGACGTATGCCGTGTGGGCAACGACTACTATATGACCTCCTCTTCCTTTCAATGTTTCCCAGGCTTGCAGATTCTGCACAGCACCGACCTGGTAAACTGGGAGATTATAGGCGCTGCCCTACTCGATGACTATCCGGTTTTGCCTGAATACCAGGGCACCGAACTGGATTGGCGCAAGAAGGTTCAGCATGGTAACTACGTGTGGGCACCCTCTATCCGCTATCATGACGGATGGTTCTATATCTACTGTGGCGATCCTGACCAGGGACTCTTTATGACCAAGACACAAGATCCACGCGGGCCTTGGGAGCCTATCACCTGGGTGATGAAGGGAAAAGGTCTTATCGACTGCTGCCCTCTCTGGGATGAAGACGGCAAGGCTTATCTTTCACATGGATGCGCCGGTTCAAGAGCCGGTATAAAGTCAGTGCTCTTCGTAGCTCCGTTGTCACCTGACGGCACCAAGGTTATCGGTCCTTCACGCATCGTATATGATGGTCATGAAGACCAGCCAACCATCGAGGGTACTAAATTCTACAAGCGCAACGGATATTATTATATCATGAGTCCTGCGGGCGGAGTGAAGTATGGCTGGCAGGTAGAACTGCGTTCCAAGAATCCATACGGTCCTTACGAGGAGTATGTGGGTATGGCACAAGGAAAGAACAAGAAGGTAAACGGCCCTCACCAGGGTGCATGGGTAGATACCCAGAACGGCGAAGACTGGTTTCTCCACTTCCAGGATAAGCACGCTTATGGTCGTGTGGTTCATCTGCAACCAGCCAAATGGGTGAACGACTGGCTCGTCATCGGTGACGACAAGGATGGCGATGGCTGCGGTGACCCTGTTCAGCAATGGAAGAAGCCAAACCTGCCATCAAGCGGTAACTTCCAGCCTAAGGAATCGGATGATTTCAACAGCGTAGATTTAGGTCTGCAATGGCAGTGGAACGGTCCTTACAGTCAGTACTGGTACTTCTGTGATGCCAAGAACTCCAAGTTGCGTCTCTATGGTGTGCAGCAGGCTGAAGATGTAAAGAACCTGTATGATTTGCCAAACCTTCTGCTCCAGAAACTCCCTACCGAGAACTTTACTGCTACTGCCAAGGTGAAGTTCATACCTAACCGCACCGAGGCTTATAAGGAGAAAGATAAGGTACTGGGCGAAAGCGCCGGCATGATCATACAAGGCATGGACTATGCGGCACTCAAGTTTGTTGATACCAAGGAAGAGGGTGTTGTATTGCAATATGTAACCTGCGAGAAGGCTGAGAAGGGAAAGACTGAGAAGGTGGTAAAGCAAGTGGCCGTCAAGACCAGCAAGCAGCCTCAACCTTACACCGTGAAGTATGCCGTAGATGATATTCCTTCTTCCCGCATCGCCACCCAGGACGTATGGCTCCGCGTGAAGGTTCATAGCGAAGGCATCGCCAACCAGATACAGGCTATCGCTGAATGGAGCTACAGTCTGGATGGTAAGAAATTCAACAAGATAGGCAATCCTTTCACTGTGCGTGAAGGCAAGTGGATTGGTGCCAAGCTCGGTTTCTTCAACACCCGTACAGCCAAGAAGAACGATGCTGCCTTCTTCGACGTAGACTGGATTCATTTCGAAAAATAACGCTTTCCAGCTAACGCGTTATTTCAGAGAATATTTTGGGAAACAAAAAATCCCCCTCATTGCAAATCAATGCAGCGAGGGGGATTAATCATTATGAGTAATCTAAAAATTCTAATTTTTCTTTTCTTCTGTAGGCTCTTCCTTTGTTGTTTTCTTGGCAGGAGCCTTCTTGGCTGCAGGCTTAGCTGCGGCCTTCTTGGCAGGAGCAGCCTTAGCAGGCTTCTCGCCATGGTGCTTCTCGGCCTCCTTCTCTATCTTTTCAATCTTAGCCTGAAGACGGACAATCTCCTTGTCCTTCATCTCAATCTCTTCATCCTGATTCTTGATGGTAGTAAGCAGGCTCTCAAGCTGATCGTTATCAACATCAGTAGGATAGAGGTCGTTTACTCGGGTGATGAAGTCGCCAAGAATGTTCATATAGTTAGTGAAAGCATCGAAAGGACTTGAATAGATACCTCTGTCAAGACCCACATTGCTTGGCTTGGTAGTCATGAAGCGGAAGTTGTTACTTGCCTGCAGGTAATCCCAGTCCTGATTGATACGCGGATCGTTGGCGATACGTACACGGTCTGCCACACTGTAAAGCTTGTTGAAAGCCTCACGCTGCATCGGGTTACCCAACCACGAACTTACATCACGCTCCTCGTCTACCCAACTCAAGGTATCAGGCACATTCACCTCGCCTACCGACTTGATCTTCTTACAGATTTCACTAGGTGTTGAGAAGGTGATGCCACGGTCCTTGGCACACTGAGGCAAAGCCTTCATAAACTCGAGGATGTTGCTTGACAGAGGCTGGGCAATACCAAGAGCAGAAAGCTCCATGAAGATATTGATAACCTGCTCCTCCTCTGGGAAGGCAGCAATCTGGTTCATATAGTTGTCGGCAAAGAGTGGATAACCGTCCCAATCGCTGTTGCTGAAGCGCAGAGAGATATCATCGCTCAGGTTCACATCGCGCAAAAGGAGCTTCAACTTAGGGTTCAGGGCGCAATGGTAAACATAGTGAGGAGACTTCCAGCCGAGCACGTGCTTGGCACCCTCGGTGAGCATACCAATGAATCCCATGTTGGCAACATCGTTACCGATATCATCGCTATAGATGAGCGAAGAGTTGCGCAATACGGCAGGTTTCTTTCCGAAATATTCCTCAATCTTAGTACACTGGCGCATCACCTCATCCTTGAAACTTGCCTCATTAACCAGAGAAGCAAGTCCGTGAGAGTAAGGTTCAGCCAGGAACTCTACACAACCCGTATTGTTGAGCTGCTGAAGCTTCTCCAGCACCTGAGGAGCATGAAGTTCCAACTGCTCCATACCCACACCCGAAAGCGAAAAAGCTATCTTGAAATACTTGCCGTTCTTTTCAATCATCTCCTGAAGGGCATTCAAGGCTGGCATATAAGAGCGCTCAGCAATCTCGTTGATGCTACGGTCGTTCTCGTAGTCATCATAGTAATAATGGTCGGTACCGATGTCGAAGAAGCGGTAGCGTTTCAGATGGGTAATCTGATGTATCTCGAAATATAAACAAATTGTTTTCATAAAATTTGAAATTTGAACGTTTAACTTGTAAGATGAGTAAAGCCTCAAAATTATTCATTCTTCGTTCTTCACTCTTCACTTAACCTACTTCCACCCTAAGGTTTTGAGGTACAGGTCTTTGATGCGGGCTCCCACTTTCTCCCAGGTAATCTGGTCTACTTCTTTCTTGCCTTCCTCTGAGAGATAATCGAAAAGACTCTCGTTGTGACAGATGCTGTAGATGGCATCAGCAAGGGCATGGATATCCCAGTAGTCTACCTTGATACAGTTGGACAGAATTTCTCCACATCCACTCTGCTTGGCGATAATGGTTGGTGT
>ERZ779898.400-NODE-400-length-20187-cov-2.551957_pt1 | contig 20187 bp, 23 predicted proteins | sample MGYA00511902_ERZ779898 | MGnify/ENA primary metagenome ERZ779898 (study PRJEB29588, sample SAMEA2144588) | human gut metagenome | biome: human gut; feature: human-associated habitat; material: faeces | place: Denmark | collected 2008/2010 ...
ATTAAAAGAATAGTCCTTTTTATGATGTCTCCTAGATGGGGTTCACATCACAATATTGATAATTCTTAGTATTTTTTAATTAATTTTTTTATTCTCGGTTTAAGATCATAAATCTCTTGTTGAGTTATATCATCAGATTCATTAATTGATAATTCAGGAATTGCAATACCAGTTTCAAGTTCAATCCAATCAGCTAATAATCTTCTATGGCAAAAATGTTCTTTATTTATTTTTAATCCAGGCAACTCATGACAAAGTAATATTATTTCTTCTCCAAATTTTTGTTTCAAAGTATCCATTAATTCATTTGGATTTAATTCTTTTAATCTTAAATTATAAAACTCTTTTATATACCAATTGATTAACTCATCTTCAGCTAAATTATCGGGATTTTGATCGTAGTATTGCCATAGATATAATCTTGGAGACATTTTCTTATATGCATTGCCATTAAACCCCCAGGCATTTCCGCCATCACCAGTAATTGATACTAAATTACCACTTTTAGCATTTGCATAACAACTTGTTCCTTTTATAATCATCAAAACCACCTACAAATTAATTATTATTATATCATAATTTCTATAATTATACTAATTCATATTCTCTAACTACAATTCTATCATCTGAACAATATTCAATTACAAACTTATTTTCTCTTTTGCAAATTAGAATTCCAATAGTACAATTATTACTTACTTCTTTTATGTTCTTATCTATATAATTCATATACTTTTGTACTTGTGAAATATATTCTACTTTAAATTCTGATACTTTTAATTCAACAACTACATAACAATTATATTTTATATTAAATAATAATAAATCGAGATAGTAATTCCTATCTCCTATTTTGATTTTGTATTCGCTACCTATAAAGCTATATGAATTACCCAATTCTTTCATAAATGATTCAATATCTTCTAATATTAGATGATGTAATGCTTTTTCGGTAATTATTTCTATATTATTTTTATTTTTAATTAAAATAGGATTAGGTACTAAATCTTTTACTTCAACTCTATCTTTATATATTAGTTTATTTCTGGTTGCAACAGGTAATCTTTCATATTCATTATTTTTTACTATTTCTTCTAATTGTCTTTTTGAAAGATTTCGTTTTGACACTTGATTAATATAATAATTAATCTCATTAATGTTTTTAATTGGTAATAGAATTAGACAATGACTCCAGCTTAATTGTTGCACCAGCGGTGCGACTTTTTCATTACTAAATACATTATAAAATTGTTTCATTCTAAATAAAGTGCTTCTATTATATTTTTTACCAACTTCAATAACTAATTTTTTAGAGTATTCTTCAATTATATTATCACCATATTTTCCGCCGGCTTCAGTTAGTAATTTACCTATTTCAAAATATGTTATAACTTTGTGTCTTTCTTTTGAATAGTCTTTTATTTTTGAATATACTTCATCATCTATTATTTTATTTTTTATTTCATTATAATAATTCATAAACCTCCTTTCTATGGCTTATAAGTAGTTATATTAAATTTATTATTTTTAATTTTAAAAACAACACTGCCATCTTTATCTGTTCTATATATTTTTGTAGATTTTAAGATTTCCAACACCTCTTTGCTGGGATGATTGTATCTATTGTTCCTTCCTACAGATATAATTGCATATTTTGGAGTAGTATGTTTAATAAATTCTAAAGATGTACTTGTCTTACTTCCATGATGACCTACTTTTAAAGCCGAAATATTTTGAATGTTATAAGTACTAAGCAAATTATTTTCGACATCAGTACTGGCATCTCCCATAAACAAAAAATTTAAACCATTAATACTTGTACACAAAACAATAGAATTATCATTTTCATTATCATATAATTCATTATTTAAAAAATATAATTTATTGTTATAAAAATCTAACTCTTTGATATTTTGATAATAATTAATATTTTTCATATTTAAAGCTTTGATTATTTCTAATTCTAAGTTATTGTATGTTCCTTGGTTAAATATTACATTTTTTATCTTAACATTTTTTATTAAATTTATAGCCTCACCAGCATGATCCATATCACCATGTGTAATAATTAAATTGTCAAGACATGTGACTCCTAAACTTTTTAAAAATTTAATGGTGTTGTCACTTAAATTGTACGTTTTATTACTCTTTTCCCACGCCTCGGTTTCATAAGTAATCTTACCTCCAGTGTCAATCATTACTACATCTTTTTGATAAGGAGAAATTAAAATGGTACTATCTCCTTGGCCAATATCTAAATAATATATGTAATAATTACTATCTAATTTAGGTAAAGTCTTAATAATTAGTAATAAAACTAAAATACATCCCAAAATTTTTTTATTATGTTTTAGAAGCACTATAAATATAAATAATAATACAATTAAAATAAAAGATGTTTTGGGAATATTGATAAACAAGCTGAATTTAACAAATAGATTGTTTAGAAAGTTTGTAATAGTTAAGGTAATACTAAAGAAACCATTTAAAAAAGGAAATATAAAAGTAATTATGGCTAATGGGAAAACAATTATAGAAATCCAAGGAACAAATAACATATTAATTAAAATTGATGTAATATTTACTTCATAATTAATACAGGCACTAATTGGTAAACTAAATAAAAAAGAAATAGTACTAAGTTTAAGCATTTTAATAAAATAATTACCTGTAATTTTATCACTATAATAAATTATTCCCCCACAAATAATAAAGGAATAAATAAAACCTAAATCATAAATAACAAAAGGGTTTATTATAAGCATTATAAATGCCGTAAAGAAAAGGACTTGGAGATTAGAATAATTAAAATTACCTATTTTATTTATTTGGTTAATTATAAAAAAGAAAATAGCTCGACATACTGCCGCTTGGAAATTGGTGAGAAAGCCAAAAAATAATAAAATAATACTTAGAATAATAAGTTTTGGAACATCTTTAACTTTCTTTAATAAAAATGAAAAAATAGTTAATAAGACGGCAACATGAGAGCCCGATATAGCTAGAAGATGACTTGTGCCATTAGTTTGATAGTTATTATAAATATCGCTGCTAATCAAAGATTTATCACCCAAAACTAAAACTAGCAAATAATCACCGTTTTCCAAATTATAAGCACGCTTTATCAAAAAATCCTTTATTTTGTCCAAAAAATTATTTTCCTTAACGATTTCATAATTATCTACAGCAAATAAATAAAATATTTTTTCATTATATAAATGTTTTTTATAATTAAAATTATTAGGGATGGTATTTTTTAAAGGGCTTTCAAGTCTACCGTTTAGTTTAATAGTCTTACCTATAGCAATATTATTAAATAATTCTTCTTTTTCGTCAATTGATTCCAGATAATACGTAGCAATGATATCTTCTTTAGCATTAATTGTAAGTTTTAATTTATTACCATTAATACTAAATTCTTTAATTTTACCAGTAATACTAATTTCATTACCAGTATAAGCTGATTCGTATTTTATTACTTTAGTAAATACTAAGACATATGGAATAATAATAGTCGTTAAAATGATAAAGATTACATTACACTGTAATATAATCTTTAAGTTGTTCAAATGTGGCATCACCTATACCGCTGACATTTTTTAAATCTTCAATTGTTTTAAAATAGCCATTTTCTGTGCGATAGCTCACTATATTATTTGCTTTAGTTTCCCCAATACCAGGAAGACTAGTAAGCTCTTGAGCGGAAGCCGTATTAATATTAATTAATTTTGAAGTTGTATCTTGACTAGTAGCTTCATCACTATTACTAGATGTGATAATACTTATATTATTTTTAGTGGCTTCATCGATTTGATAACTTTCTTTGCTACTACTGGTACTTGAGGTATTAGTATGTGTATTATTACTAGAAGAATTTTTCTTATATTCTTCTTTTGTAAAAACATATACTACTAATTCATCAGATACTTTTTTACTTAAATTAATATTATCGGTATAAGCATTATTTTTTAATCCTCCAGCTAGAGCAATTACATCATTAATGATATTGTTTTCATTCACTTCAAAAACACCAGGATGATTAACTGCACCCTTTACTTCAACATAAATTGGTGGTGTTTCAACGACTTCTTCAGAAGGCTCTTCTAAAGAAATTAAATCAGTAACTGGTTCACAAAAACATTCCTCTTTTGTATTGAGCATATAAACCATATAACCACTAAGAGCAATTACCACTAAACTCAAGAAAGCTAAAATACCTACAACAGCTATTTTATTATTGAGTATTTTCATCATGCATTTTCCTCCTTTCATTTATATATACATCCCTTAAAACTCATATTTCCTTTTTTTATTTTCCGTTTTATGAAAAAAACTTCATCGTTTGATGAAGTTAACTATAATTATTTAAGTTTATTTTTAAATTATTTTGCTCTTTTTCGCATTATTGCAGCTCTTGCAGCAGCAAGTCTAGCAATAGGAACTCTAAACGGTGAACAAGATACATAGTTAAATCCTAAAGAATCACAGAAGGCAATACTTGATGGATCTCCACCATGTTCCCCACAAATTCCAAGACTTATATCTTTTCGTGTTTTACGGCCCTTTTCACTAGCGATACGCATTAATTCTCCGACACCTTCGGTATCAATACGAGCAAATGGATCACTTTCAAAAATTCCTTTTTCATAGTATGATTCTAAGAATTTACCAGCATCATCTCGACTAAATCCATAAGTCATTTGCGTTAAGTCGTTAGTACCGAAGCTAAAGAATTCAGCAACACTAGCAATCTTATCAGCAAGTATTGCTGCTCTTGGAATTTCAATCATTGTTCCAACTTCGTATTTTAAGTCTGCCCCAGCATCCTTTATTATTTCATCAGCAACTCGAACAACTATTTCTTTTACATATTTAAGTTCTTTTACATCCCCTACAAGAGGTATCATTATTTCTGGAGTTACTTTTATACCTTTTTTGCCGACGTTTATAGCAGCTTCAATAACAGCTCTTGTTTGCATTTCGGCAATTTCCGGATAAGTAATGGCAAGACGACAACCACGGTGGCCCATCATTGGGTTAAATTCTTTTAGAGAATCAATAATAGCTTTTAAGTCTTCCACACTCTTACCTAAATCCTTTGCAAGTTCTGAAATTTCTTTTTCTTCTTTTGGTAAGAATTCATGTAGAGGGGGATCTAAATATCTAATAACAACACTATATGGGGCCATTGCTTCAAATAAGCCTTCAAAGTCACTTCTTTGATAAGGAAGTATTTTTTCAAGTGCAGCCTTTCTTTCTTCAACAGTTGTTGCACAAATCATTTTTCTAAAGTTAAATATTCTGTCTTTTTCAAAAAACATGTGTTCTGTTCGACAAAGGCCAATTCCTTCAGCCCCAAATTCTCTTGCTTGCTTTGCATCTTTTGGAGTATCGGCATTAGTTCTAATACTTAAGTCTCTAGCTTCATCTGCCCAAGACATAAATACTCCAAAGTCTCCACTAATAGATGCTTCTTGCAGTTCTAATTTACCTTCATAAACATTACCAGTAGATCCATCAATAGATAGATAATCTCCTTCTTTAAATGTTTTACCATCACTAGTTTTTAAGGTCTTTTTTTCTTCGTCTAAAGTAAATGAACTTACACCAGATACACAACAAATACCCATACCTCTAGCAACTACTGCTGCATGGCTAGTCATTCCTCCCCGAATGGTTAATACGCCTTTACTAGAGTTCATTCCTTCAATATCTTCTGGAGATGTTTCAAGACGAACTAATATGGCATCAATTCCGGTATTTTTAGCTTTAATAACATCTTCAGCATTAAAATATATTTTACCAGTCCCTGCTCCAGGAGAAGCTGCTAGGCCTTTACCAATCACTTTACCGCTTTTTAGGGCATCAGCTGTAAATGTTGGGTGAAGTAATGCATCTAAGCTTTTTGGTTCAACCATTAAAACAGCATCTTCTTTAGAAATCCTTCCTTCATTTACAAGGTCAACAGCAATTTTTACTGCTGCACTAGCAGTACGTTTACCGTTTCTAGTTTGTAATATGAATAATTTGCCATTTTCAATTGTAAATTCCATATCTTGCATGTCATTATAATGATCTTCAAGCATTTGCGCAATCTTAGCAAATTCATCATATACTTCAGGCATAACTTGCTTTAAAGTATCAATTTCACTTGGAGTACGAATACCTGCAACAACATCTTCACCTTGCGCATTAATTAAGTATTCTCCAAATAATTTCTTTTCTCCAGTAGCAGGATTTCTCGTAAATGCTACTCCAGTACCAGATTTATTACCACTATTACCATAAACCATTTCTTGGACATTTACTGCTGTTCCCCAACTAGATGGAATATCATTTATTCTTCGGTAATATATTGCTCTTTCATTATTCCAACTTCTAAATACGGCTTTAACAGCTTCAATTAATTGAGTGAATGGATCTTGTGGAAAATCTTCACCCGCAAATTCCTTATATGCAGTTTTAAATTTATTTGTTAAAGTAACCATATCATTTTCATCTAAATCAATGTCATCTTTAACTCCTTTTTCAACCTTTACTTCATCAATGATTTCCTCAAATTTACTTTTAGAATAACCTTTTACTACATCAGCAAACATTTGAATAAATCTTCTGTATGAATCATATACAAATCTTTTGTTATTAATTTTGTTTGCAAAAGATTCTGCTATTTCATCATTTAAACCAAGATTTAAGACTGTGTCCATCATTCCTGGCATACTTGCTCTTGCACCACTTCTAACGCTTACTAGCAAAGGGTTTTCTAAATCACCAAATTTTTTACCAGTAACACTTTCAAGCTTAGCAAGACTACTTTTAATTTCTTCAACTATAGAATCCGCTAAAACTTTACCATCTTCATAGTATTTGTTACAAGCTTCTGTTGTAACTGTAAATCCTCTAGGAACTGGTAAGCCAATATTAGTCATTTCAGCTAAGTTAGCTCCTTTACCTCCAAGAAGACTTCGCATATCTTTGTTTCCTTCATTAAACAAATACACATATTTTTCCATAAATTATCCTCCATCTTAATTCTATCACAACAAACTAATTTTTAGCAATCTAAAAACCAAAAAGTTTTTAACTTTCTGGTTGATTTAATTTAGCATATATTCGATTATTTTCCAAATAGATAAATACTTCCATATTATTAGCATAATAATTAGGATCATCTTCTTTTAAAGTATCATTAATAATTACTTTGTTATCACTACTATCTACTTCATCAGTATCTACATAACTATTATCAATTAAGAACTGAACAGTCCTAGTTAAACAATTACTTTTATTTACCCCATCTATATTACATGTACCATTCAATCTATTTTTATTATCTTCACCATAATCTGCTGCCCCAGTTTCAATTGCTTCAACTTTACCTTCCCATAAATTTTTATCAATATTATTTTGAACTGCTGTAATACCCGCATAACCAATTGTAGATATTAAAACAATTAATACTAAAACTGCCATAAGTTCAACTAGTGTAAATCCTTTTTTCATGTCACACCTACTTTAATAACAATTTTAATGATTCTTTTACTTGATCTTCTAAAGATAGACTCTTATCTACTTGTCCTACAACTTTTTTAATCTCACTAGATTTATAACCTAAAGCAGTTAATGTATCAATCAAATCTTCTGTTTCATCACTTACTAGTTCTTCACTAATTTCAAAATTAAGTTTACCTTTTAAATCAAGTATTATTTGTCTTGCTAGTTTATCTCCAATCTTCGGAAACTTAGTTAAATATAAAATATTTTCCCGATCAATTGCATCAACTATACCTGCGATAGAACCAGTTGCAAGAATAGGAAGTGCTAGTTTAGCTCCAAGACCTTTAACACTAATTAATTTTAAAAACAATTCATATTCTTCCTTAGTCTTAAAACCATATAAACTATATTCATCTTCTCCAATCTTATTATATGTATATACTTTATATTCTTCCCCAACTTTATAACTAAAAGGATTAGGTACAAATATCATATACCCAACTTTATTACATTCAAGTACTATACTATTACTATTAATATCTGTTACTTTTCCTATTATATAACTATACATAATACCTCCCTATATTTATCTTAAGTAAACTACTTTATTTATAATTTAGCCAAAAAGTTGTGCTTCGCACAACTTTTGCATCGTGCAATAACACGATGCTTTTATCCTCACATTTTCGCAATTCTATTTCTTCAAACTCTATTCCTTATTGCTTAATTTTTCACCATTTTCTTCGGCCTAAGTCAATCTGTAAGGGTAAGCGGACGTGCCGCTTCCCCCACTTATTCCTACACTAGACTCCAGATAAAAGAACAGACGTTACTCAAATAACGAAATTATCCATTCATACTCACCTAAATATAGTCAATTATCTATTCCGTAGTTTTTTTTATATGTTTCTTTCTAATAATTTTTGCTTTGTTAATAACTCGCGGCCTCCGGGCGGATTAAGAGTCGCCGGCGGAGGCTTAAGGGTTCTCACACTGCAAGGCGATATGGATCAATTGAAGTCCCACTTCCTCCTTGTAATGATACATTAGATTCAAGATAAAAGACAGGGCGGGCAGAATAGCTGACGTTCGCGCTCGAGTTGTTCAAGCGGCCGTTGTCGTCCACGCTGAACACGCTATACGAGGACGATGAAATCGGAGAAATTGACCATTCATATAACCCCATATACATCCAGTTATTATTCCTATTTGTATCATTATCATAATTATACAATGTTGTATTCCAATTTTCTGGACTTGCAGCATATCCATAATCACTTACATACATTAATCCTATTTCATCTGTATATGTTGTTGGATTACTTCCATATCCTGAATTATTTCTTTCTCCATCATAAAATGCTTTTGCTATATTACTATATGATGTCATTCCACCTAAGTGCCAAGTTGTTTCTGCTATTAAATTTTGCCAAGTTGTTCCTAAATAATTCCAATAATTCGCATTTAAATTTATTTTATTAAATTCACTAGTTGTCCAGTTATTTGATCCAAACATACTTACACTTGTATCATAATTCCACCTATATACGGCTATTGTACTAGTATCCATACTTCCTTTATAATATGAAGCTGAACCTGGATAAGCACCATAATAATCTCTTCCATCTGTTCCTAGCATATCACTTGTTGTATAATCACTTTTTATTAATTTTATTTGATAATTACCATCTTTATCATCATCAAATAAGCCTATTATACGGTATAAATTATCATTTGCACATGTTCCTTCGCTTACTGCTCCAGGACCAAAACATACATAGTTATTTGGATTTGCTCCACTAAAGCGGTATGAATTGTCTCCGGCTTCCTGATCGGCATTTGTATACGTTCCTTGGCCATCATGATAATACAAGCCATTATCACCATCAGTTCCGGTATATACTTCATTTATAATATAATCTGCTAAAGTTGTAGAATCTGCTTCTCTGTCATAAGACTTAATGGCAATACCAGCATTAAATGTCTTACCCATTGTTGATGCATCTGTTACTTCACTATCCACATATAAATATAAATCATAAGAAACACTACCTTGTAAAGGTATTGAATCATTATATAATCTATAAATAGTTGCAAATGTACCATTTATACCATTATTAAGTTGTGTTTGTTCTTCTGCTGTAAATTCTGATAACGCATTTGTAGCTTCGCTTAAAATACCTTCAGTTAAAATATCTTTTGAGCCTTGCTTAGTTATAATATAATGAATATTTGTATCTGCTAAAGTGTTAGTATTAAGAGTCGCTAAATATAAATTAAATCCTACATATGATTCACAAGAACTTGTAACTGTAAATGTATATGGTGTTGTTTGTAATGCTCTATTCTTACTTATGGGATTGGTATTATTTAAATTTATTGATGCTCCGGTATCACTCAAAGTAATCTTAGCACAACTTGATAAACTTACTTCTGTTACTGAAGAAGATTCAATATTTGCTTGCATAAATGAATATGTTACTCCTAGTACTATAGTTACTACAATTAATATTGATATTACACTTAAAAGTATTATTCTGGTTCTTGGTTTCAATTTTATCACCTATTTCCTATATTAAAATAATATCATTAAATTAATATTTTTTCAATTACTAACATATAATTTATTATGAATATAAATGCAAATAAAATATATAGAAATAAAAATAGTTTTAATACCTTCTTTAGTAATAATAATGATTATATAGTAATTAATAATAAGAATAATGCTATATTATATATTTATAGAAATTTACCTAAGTATAAATATATTAAAGTAATGGAAGATAATAAAAACACTAGTATTTTAGTATTGCCTGAATATTCTAGTGTTGGTTTAAAAATTGGAGATGTAATAGAAGTTAATTAATAATACTAAATTATTCATTAACTCTAGCGATAATTAACAATATAGTTTATAATACATAATTACAAGTGTGAGATAAAGATGTTGTAAGAAGGCTCAAAGGAGTTACAATGAAAGAATTAAACATCTTTATCGATGAATCTGGAGATTTCGGAGTTAATGATAATGCTTCAGATCTATATGTTGTATCAATTGTATTTCACAGTTCTCTTAATAATATAGAACCTTTTTTAAATGCGCTGAATAAAAGATTAAATAAATTACAATTTACTAAAATGATTCACGCTGCTGATTTAATCAGACATAAAGGGGATTATAAAAATTTGTCTATAGATCAAAGAAGAAAAATATTTACAGCGATATACCAGTTTGGAAGAAAATCACCAATTAAATTAAAAAGTATTATAGTAAACAAAAAATATACTGATACTTATAAGTTGTTAAAAAAGCAATTAACTATGGAATTAAATGAATCAATTTTCAATAATCTTAAATACTTTCAAAAATTTGACAAAATAATAATTTATTATGACAATGGTCAGTCACAATTAACATCGATTTTGGAAGATATATTTAAAGACTTTAACATATCTTTTATAAATGATTTTGACAAAACTAAAGAAAAACTATTTCAAGTAGCAGATATGCTAACCTTTATAGATAAATATTATTATAAATTTAAACATAAATTATATATATCTAAAAATGAAAAAATATTTTTTGAAAATATGGAAATGCGTAAGTTATTAAGAGAACTAAAAAGCAAACGTTTCTAGCATTTAAAAAGCAACCTTGCGGTTGTTAGCATAAGCACAATTTACAATTTGCTGTTTTTTAAAGCGGCGCGTGGCGCCTACGCGGGTAGAACCGTTTGCTCATCTAAGAATTAATCTTAGGCCACATGGCTCCAAGTAGATATAATCTACTTAATATATTATATCCACTAACAATTAAATTATACCAAATAGTTTTCTATTTGTAAATGATTTTTTCATAGTATAATGTTAAATTATATCGATTTACTATAATATATTATGCAGAAATTGTTGCATATTTTTAAAAGTTACAATAGATAATTGTTGGATTGTTTCACTAAATAAATCTATATTACCATAATTTAATGGTTCATTTTCATAATCAGTATTGATATTTATTTCTTCTAATAAAGCATAATATGATAATTTTTGACTTTCCGCAATATTTACTGGAGGATAATTATTTTTAATTAATTCATAATTCATAACTAATCTTGCAACTCTGCCATTGCCATCACTAAAGGGATGAATATTAACTATTGCCATGTGTAAGTTAACAGCCCTGTCATAAACGGTTAATTTTTGCCAATCGCCCATATAAAGATCACGCAATTTTAACATTTCTTGAGACACTTTTTCCTGTTTTGTAAAATCAATTTCTCTCCCATCAGATAAAAGCATGTAATTTTCGTTTCTTTTATAACTTCCTGCCCCAATAATAATATTATTACCTACAATTTTATGGATAGTTGTAATTACATCTAAAATATCTATATCTTGTTTTATAATTTCAAAAATATATTTAAATGCTTCTTGATGATTAATAGTTTCATTAATTTCTCTTTGTTTTTCTTTATCTACTACACCTTTAAAATCATAAGTATTATTCAATATTTTTTTAGTATCATTTAAAGTTAGGGTTGTATTTACTCCTTCAATCCTATTAGAATGATATGTAAAAGATACTCCAAACTCATTTATTAAATAATTATAATAAATATCACGCATTTTTTTACTAAAATGGGCAATTGTGTTATTTATTTTAGCCAAATCAAATATTCTATCCAACATAAAATCACCTGAAAATATTATACTATATTTTTTATCTATTTCATTAAATTATTTTTCATACTCATCATCTTTAAATGTAAACATGTAATCAAGTATTTGTACTTCATCCCCTGGCTTTGCTCCCAATGATTCAAGTTCATCTTCAATGCCCATACCTTTAAACTTACGAGCGAATCTAAGGGCACCTTCATCTTCTTCAAACTTAGTCATCTTAAGTAGTGTCTCTATTTCTTTACCACTTACTATCCAAATATTACCATCTCTTTTGATTTGGTATGGTTTTGTATCTTCAAATTTATATAGTTTAAAGTCACTTTCTTCATATAATTTTACTTCTGGAATATCTTCAAGTTCTTTAGCTAAAGTTTCTATTAAATTATCTATTCCGGTATTATCCATACAACTTATTTCAATTATTTCAGCACCTTTATATTTATTTTTAAATCTTTCTAAATTCTCTTGAGCATCTGGTAAATCCATTTTATTAGCAACAATTACTTCTTTTTTATTTTTTAATAAATCACTATACTTTTCTATTTCACTTCTTATTGTTTTATAGTCATCAATTGGATCTCTTCCTTCACTAGCTCCCATATCTACTACATGAGCAAGTATTTTGGTGCGCATTGCATGACGTAAAAACTCATGACCCAAACCTACACCTGTACTCGCTCCTTCAATTAAACCCGGCAAATCAGCCATAACAAAAGATGAACCATCTTTAAGTTTTACAACTCCCAAGTTTGGTGAAAGTGTCGTAAAGTGATATGCGGCAATCTTTGGTTTGGCGCTAGATATAATAGAAAGTAAAGTTGATTTTCCAACACTTGGCATACCTACTAGACCTACATCTGCTAGAACTTTTAGTTCAAGTCTTACAGTTACTTCTTCACCGGGTTCTCCTTTTTCACTAAACTTTGGAGCAGGCATATCATGAGTGGCAAAAGATTTATTGCCTTTGCCGCCCCTGCCGCCACGAGCAACTACTACTTCCTCATCATCTTCGGTTAAATCAGCAATTACTTCACTAGTTTCGGCATTATAAACAGTAGTTCCTGCTGGCACTTTTATAATTATATCTTCAGCATTTTTCCCATATTTATTTGACCCTTTACCATTTTCGCCCTTTTGAGCCTTAATAATCTTTCGGTAACTTAAGTCAATCAAGGTCTTTAAACTTTTATCAGCTCGAAAAACAATGCTAGCTCCTCGACCACCATTTCCCCCATCTGGACCTCCCATTGGTACGTATTTTTCCCTTCTAAAAGAAGTACATCCATCTCCACCAGGACCAGCCATAAGTTTTATTGTAAGTTCATCAACAAACATTGTAATCACCTGTGTATATATTATCATAATACCTTTTAAAAAACAATTACTCATGGTATAATCATGGTGGATGTGAGAAAATGGAATATAACGTTGTAAAAAATGCGAGTAGTATTTTAAATAGTAGTAAATATTATGTAAGCAATCCTACTAAATACAAAGGAAAATGGAATGATTTTTTTGGCAATCATAATCTCATTTATTTGGAGCTTGGAACTGGCCGAGGAGAATTTATTATAAATATGGCAAAGAAATACCCTAATATTAACTTTATTGGCTTAGAACTAAATGAATCGCAAATTGCGACGGCTGCAAAAAAGTTAGAAAGAGAAAACATTAAGAACTTAAAACTAATTAAGGATGATGCGAGAAATATTATTAATATTTTTGGTAAAGAAATTAATACAATTTATTTGACATTCTCTGAACCATGGCCCAAAAAGCGCGATGAAAAAAATAGATTTACACACGAATCATATTTAAAACTATATGATCGAATATTTAAAAAAGATAAACATATTATATTAAAGACAGACAACAAAGGTTTATTTGCCTACTCTTTGGAAACGCTATCAAATTATTGGTATGTATTTAATACTGTTAGCTTGGATTTACATAATGATGAACGAAATATACCAAATTTGATGACTGACTTTGAAAAACAATATTTTAAAGAAAAAAGACCTATTTATTATTTAGATGCTAGTTTTAAAAATTAATAAGTCCTTACGAGAATAATCGTAAGGATTTTTCTTTGCTGCTTAAAAAGCAGCTTTTTTATTTTTTTAGAAAATTTGTAAATAAAAAAAGGAAATTGAACTTTTGGGGATGTATATATAAATGAAGGGATAATTTACCTTCTAGAAAGGAGGCTTTATTTTATGGACAATGTAATACTTAAAAAGAATGGAGATGATGTTATGAAAAATGAAATAGTATTATTTGAAAATCAAAATGTAAAGTTGGAAGTCAATATCAAGGATGATACCGTATGGCTTAATCGCGAACAAATAGCTAAGCTATTTAATCGTGACATCAAAACAATTGGTAAGCATATCAATAATGCATTACAAGAAGAATTAGACTACTCAACTGTCGCAAAATTTGCGACAGTTCAAAAAGAAGGAAATAGAGATGTTAAAAGAGAAATAGAATATTACAACTTAGACATGATTATAAGTGTTGGTTTTAGAGTTAAATCACAAAACGGTATTATATTTAGAAAATGGGCTAATAAAGTATTGAAAGAATATTTACTAAAAGGATATGCTATAAATCAAAAAAGATTAGAATATTTAGAAAAAACAGTTAAGCTCATCAATATAGCTGGAAGAATTGATGATGAAATATCGGCTAGTGATGCAAAAGAAATAATTAAAGTAATTGGTAATTACTCTAATGCTTTAAATTTACTTGATGATTATGATCGCCGATGCATTGTGAAACCTAAGGGCACACAAAATGCTAATATGCTTACCTATCAAGAATGCATAGATATAATAAGCAAATTACGTTTTAATAATGATAGTAACCTATTTGCTTTAGAAAGAAACGAAGGATTAAAAGCCATTCTTGGAGCAATTTACCAATCTTTCGATGGTAAAGATGTTTACCCTTCTATCCAAGAGAAAGCCGCTAATTTCTTTTATATGATTATTAAAAACCATGTATTTATTGATGGCAATAAGCGAATTGCTGCTACTTTATTTATTTACTTTTTAGATTATTATAAAATATTATATAAAGATGAAAAACAAATAATTGATAATAATACATTAGTTGCCCTTACTTTACTAATAGCTCAATCTAATCCTAAAGAAAAAGAAATTTTAATTGATTTAATTATGAATTTCTTAGTTAACTAAAATTAATATTACCAAAGCCTTACAGATGAACTTGTAAGGTTTTTCATTTTATTAAAGTAAACAAAAAGTGCTTACGCTTCGTAAACACTTACTTTCTTTCTATTTTTACCAGATCTTTCATATTTTACCACACCAGCAATTTTAGCAAATAGTGTGTGATCCTTACCCATTCCAACATTTGTGCCAGGATAAATTTTTGTTCCTCTTTGACGGTAAATAATAGATCCTGCAGTTACAGTTTCGCCATCACTTGCTTTGGCACCTAATCTACGACCAGCTGAATCACGACCGTTTTTAGTAGAACCTTGAGCTTTAACATGCGCAAATAATTGGATGTTTAACTTCATGAAATTCATCTGTCTTCCTCCTTTACTATTTTTACATTTTTGTTATAAGTTTCTGCTAGTTCTTCTAGCATAGAAATCATATTTTCAATTATTAATCTAATAATCGGATCATTACTTTTGATATCAATTGTAAGTTTATCTTGTTCCTCTTTATATTCTAAAGAATGAATATCAATCCTAAGACATGCATTTATACTTGTAATAACAATGCTTGATGCACTTGCACAAACGATATCTTTGCCGTAATCAGCAAAATTTGCATGACTAGTAATAACAATATGATTACTTTTAATATTAACTTTAATCATTAACCAATCTTCTTTACTACTAATTTAGTGTATGGTTGACGATGTCCTTGAGTTTTACGATATTTTTTCTTTGGTCTGTACTTAAATACTTTAATTTTCTTGTTTTTTCCTTGTTTTTCAACAGTACAAACAACACTCATCTTATCTACATAAGGATTACCTGCTACACCATTAGCGAATAAAACTTTATCAAAAGTCACATCACTACCAACTTCAGCATCTAATTTTTCTACATAGATAACATCACCAACAGAAACATAATATTGTTTTCCACCAGTTTCAAATATAGCTTTCATTTCATACCTCCTCACTTTTGAAGTCGCGCCCTTAAGGTACATACTTGTTTTTTAACCTTTTTAGTGCGGTTTTTTAAGAAATTACTTAAAATAACGAATTAATTTTACCAAATAACCCTTTACTTGTCAACTCCTAGCAAATTAATCTCTTTTTCTATTTAGGAAAGGCCCATTTAAATTTTGAACATTACTTATATCGCTAGTCAAACTATTAACTGGGGCTTTGCTAGTGGTAATATTAAGCATATTATTTAATATACTAGCGATTTCTTCTTTTTTAGAATATTCCCGATAATCAACCTTATCTAACATTTGTTCTAATTCAACTTTTTTAGTATTCAATAATTCTTTTATTTGAGTTAATTTTTCTTTAGAATCATCTGGATTCTTAGCATATTTTTTCATTTTTGCATATGATGCAAAACAATCCTTAATCATTCTAATTTCAAAATCAGTTGCAATAACTAAAGGAATACTTCCAAAAACAAGAGCTAGACCAAATCCTTGCGAAATAATAAAACATATTAAAGCAATAGTTGGCACTCCCACTAATATAGTAGATCGCAACTTCTTTAAAAAAGCTCTTTTTGATTCTTTAAGCTCTATAAATTCATTTTGATATTCCTCATTAATCTTTTTAATATCTGCTTCTAATATTGCTATTTCACTTTCTTTTTTTTCTATATCTTCAAAAGAATAATCATCATGTTTTTTATTAATTAAAGATATAACCCCTTCTTTATTTTTAGCAAAAGCTAAATCTTCATTAACTTTTATTAAATTACTATGCATAACATAAATCACCTCAAGTGAATATATCATACTATTAGTAATATTTATTGTCAAATCTTTCTTTAAGTTTTTTATTTTCTCCAACAATTTTGCTATTTTCTTTAAAATATTGATAAGTATCGAGTTTTAATATATCTAAATTCCCCTCTTTAGTACTTAGATAATGAAATTGATACTTATTTAAGTATCTTTCTAACAAAAATTTATTAAAAATATAGTTATAATTTTTATAAGCATAATAGGTTTTAACTAAAAATAAAGATACTATTAAATAATTATTTAAAGAAAGCCAAAAATTACTAAGCAAATAAATAAAAATACCAATACAAGATATAAAAAAGTGAATATGATATGCTTTTTTAAAAGAAAAGAATTTATTTAATAAGGCATTTAAAACAATACTCCCATCCAAAGGGATAATGGGAAGCATATTAAAAAACATTATGCTTAAATTATATTTATAAAATATATCTTTAGTAATTGATGTTATGGGAAGAAAATAAACAATAATTAATAGGAGAAATTGAAAAACCATTCCTCCCATAGCAATGAGTAATTCTTTAGCTACTGGGGTATTAATATCTTTATTAATTTTAGTAATACCTCCAAAAGGATATATAGTAATATTTATTATCTGATAGTTAAACAATTTAGCAAATAAGACATGGCCTAATTCATGGAATAGGACAATAAATAAAATAATAAGGCCTATTTTTAAATAACCACACAGTAAAAGTATTAATAAAAAATAATATGTCAAAAAATTAATTTTGATAATCTTCATATTTAATATATTCGTTATCCTTTTTAATTACTAAATATAAATATTCATCTACTGTATTGCCTATTACAGTTCCAGCTTCGATATAATCATAAAGATTTAACGAAATATTTTCCAAATTACCATACCAAATATCTGCACCATCAATTCCTTGAATAATGACAGTGTTTCCGAAGCCATCTTTTTCACCAGAGAAAACTACTATCCCACTGGCTAAAGAATTTACTAAAGACTTAGAACTTACAGTTAAGCGTTCTCCGTTTTGATAATCACTTATTTCTTTATAAACTAATTTACCATCAAAAACGGTTTGAGCATTATCATTAGATGGTAAAACTTCTCCGAATAATTCTTCATACCAACCTTTTACTTTAGTAAACGGTAAAGATTCAGTTAAAACATATTCTTTATATAATAATAAGTTTTTATCACTGGTATTTGTAAAAATGATACTAGCCAAAAAAAATATAACTGCTAACATAAATTTGGTAATATATTTACTTAATCGTTTTGATTTAGATGGTGTTTTTTTACTAAAATCTTTTTTCTTAGCTTTATGCATTTTAACATATTCGTCCATGATATCACCTAAAGTATTTTATGTTTAAAACGTCCTTTTTATAACTTATAGCAATGAATATACTATTAAGAAGTAAAACTGATAAGAAACTATAAAGAGTTAGATGATTAAATATTAAAAAGCTTATTAAATAATATAATAAAATAATACTTAAATTAGTAAGAAAATAAACATTAAAATTATGATAATTAAATTTACATAAATATTTTTTTAATAGATAAATTAAAGTTATAAATATCGTAGTATAGAGGCAAGTGTGTAAAATTAGAAAATCTATTAATAAAGAAATTGCTAAATTATAGATATAACTTTTAGAATTTAAATTAAGTAAAAAGAAATAAGATAGATATGGAGTATAATTATAAATCAATATATCTAATAGTACATAAAACATTTAAATAACCACCAATACATAGTTTAGATTAGAAAAATCAACTGCTGGTTTAACATACACTATCTTTTCTATTTCTGTATTATTTAAAGTTATATCACTTACTTCCCCAATATATATGTCACTAGGTAAATTACCAATTCCAGAAGTATATATTTTATCACCAATATTTAAAGTATCACTTGCTTGTAAATCACTTACTACTAAATTATCGTCTTGCATTTTTAAAATACCGAAAGATGAATTAATACGAACCGATATATTGCTGTTTTTATTAGTTATTAATCTTACTTCACTAGTAGTTGAATTAAGCTTGGTAATTATACCAATTAATCCTTTTTCATTTATTACGGGACTACCAACAGTAATGTTTTGATCACTACCTTTATAAATTGTTAAAATATCTTTAAATTCATAAATGTTACGAAGCATTACTTTACTTGTCACCAAATTTAAATTGCTACTAAAAGAAAATTCATTTGTTTTTAATAGTTCATTATAATCAGTTTCTAGGGAATTGCAATAAGTATTAGTTATATTAGAAGTATCTAGTTTAGGCACTGACCCATAAAAAAACTTATTTAGGTAAGGACTAAATACAATTAGCAAAAAGACAAATAGTAAAATTATATAATCTTTATATTTCTTTATCATATTTTTAGTATGTTTATATTTAATCTAAATATGTTATAAATAGTTTTAACATGGAAGAATTTAAATTATCTATAACATCTTTTTTATCAGTTTTAATTAAAATAGTTTCATAGTTTTCTAGCATTTCAGTAAACTCTTCATTCATTTTTATTTCTTTTATGTAATAATTAATGCCTAGAGTAGTAAAGAATGACTCCAATTTAACTTTATTTTCTTCATGATAAGCTAGACCAATAATCACTCGGTAGTAACCGCTATTATCTTCGTGAATTATGGCAGGAGAATACTTATTTTGATAATTTAAAGCATTATCATAATCTTTAAATACTCCAACCTGAAAGAGATTTACTGTATATTCTTTAGTTGTTAAAGCCACCACTTCGGAATTAATATCCCGATAAAAAAGAAATGCAAACATTGAGCCAATTAATATAGCCCCAATAATAATTTTAATATACGCTTTCATAAGTCACCCAGAATAAATATACAATAAATAGTTTGAAAAATTTGTCAAAAAAAATAGTTTGGATAAAATTTCCAAACTAATTCATTTTTTTAGCTATCATGGCTTCAGCTCCATCCATTGCTTTAACCATTTTCTTGCCTACTTGCGTGCGTGCTTGTTTATTGTTCATCATATAAACTGAAGTTCCAC
>ERZ779898.411-NODE-411-length-19911-cov-7.149879_pt1 | contig 19911 bp, 22 predicted proteins | sample MGYA00511902_ERZ779898 | MGnify/ENA primary metagenome ERZ779898 (study PRJEB29588, sample SAMEA2144588) | human gut metagenome | biome: human gut; feature: human-associated habitat; material: faeces | place: Denmark | collected 2008/2010 ...
AGGACGCTCCAAGCGGCCGATGCCCGCGCAGCGGGCATAATCGCTAGCTGCTATTGTCTTTACGCCGTAAGGTATCCATCATTCATTATTTACATTGCATTACCGAGGTTACTCATGTCTCAAAATTATTCCGTTCTCATGTCCGTTTACTATAAAGAACATCCCGACTACTTGCGACAAAGCATGCAAAGCATTTATGATCAGACTGTTCCCACAGATAATTTTGTGCTGGTCTGTGACGGATCTCTGACTCCGGAATTGGATGCGGTCATTGCGGAAATGCAGAAGAAATTTGGCAGCCGTCTCTATGTTCATCGACTTGCCAGGAACGGGGGCCTGGGGAATGCGCTGAATGAAGGCATGAAATACTGCAAGAATGAGCTTGTAGCTCGGATGGATTCTGATGACGTGAGCCATAAAGATAGATGCGAAAGGGAAATTCAGATTTTTGAAGAGTATCCTGATGTGAGCATAGTTAGTGGCGTCATTGAGGAATTTGTGGGAAATATTTCAAATGTTCAATCCAGACGTGTAGTTCCACAAAGGCAGGAAGATATCATCGCTTTTGCTAAAAAACGAAATCCCTTCAATCATCCTTGCGTTATGTATAGGAAAAATGCTGTGGAACAGGCGGGAGGCTATCAGGACTTTTACCTCCTGGAGGACTACTACCTCTGGATCCGCATGCTCCAGCATGGCTTCATCGGCTATAATTTGCAGGAGCCACTGCTATGGATGCGGGCCGGAAGCGATATGTATAAGCGCCGGGGCGGCTGGAAATACGTCCAGTCTCAGCACAATCTCTTCAAATACATGGCACAAACTGGATTCATCACAGGATGCCAATACCAGGTTCAGAGCCTGGTTCGTCTGATTGGAGCTGTTGTACCTAATTGGTTACGAGCGCTTTTATTTAAACAAATCTTGCGAAAATAATGGAATAAGGAGCAATGCGGAATGAAGTTAGCAATTTTGTTGCTTTGTCATAAGAATGCAGAGCAAATCAATTTGTTACTGGAAACATTAAAACATCCAGACATCGAATTTTTCATTCATATGGACAAGAAGGCTGACATCATAAATCAACTAATCAAACGGCAAGATATTCATGTGCTGCCTGATGATTTGCGCGTTGACGTAAGATGGAGCGGGTTTTCCATGATTGAAGCAACGCTTAATTTATTGAAGGAAGCTTACAAAACAACCAGATTCGATTATTATTGGCTTTGCAGCGGACAAGATTTTCCCTTAAAATCTCCAGGGGAGATTATTGAATATTTTAGTAAGCACGTTGGTCGTAATTTTATATCTCTTCGTCCGTCTTATAATTATCAAAATGACCATCACGAAAACCATCTTGATAAACGAAATGTAATGAAATATCCGGAATTCTTAATGGATAGAACTTTTACTAAAAGACTCCTTAAACGTTTGTATATAGAAATATCGGGGGGGGTGGAATTCTACTTATCATATTTTTCGTAGAAAAGATAAATTTTCCACTATTCCTTTTTATTTTGGACCACAGTGGATTGCCATCACAAATTCTTTTGCTAGGTGGTTATTATCTTATTTGTCGGACAACCCTTGGTATGAAGAAGGTTATAAATCAAGCTTAACACCTGATGAATCTTTCTTTCAGACATTGTTGATGGCGTCTCCATATAAAAATACGAGGCACGATTATCTACACTATATAGACTGGTCGGAGAAGCCTGGTAAACCGCGTAACAGCCCCAACACATTAACTTTGGCTGATTATGATAAAATGAAGGAATCTGGCTATTTGATGGCAAGAAAGTTTGATATGGATGTGGACAAAGGTATAATTTATAAACTGATGAAGGATATTTTATAGATTCATGACATTTCTATGCCATCTCAGAGACATGAAGACTATATCACCTGGCTCAACATCTTAAAGCAAGGCGGCAGAGCATATTCAATGCAACGGATTTAACACGTTATCGTGTGTCTAAAGGTTCTATATCAGAAAAAAGTTTTTGGGGACTTGGCATGCTTACTGGGATAGTCAAAATTCATCAGTAGTAAGTTCACTATATTTATGATATAAATTGTATTATATTACAAAATAAAACCATTTTTATCATTATGAATTATTGAAACTAAAAGGGAGAGAAGCTTGTTTTGAAAATATTGATTTGTTCCGTGCATTTCGGTCCTGGTCATACGGCTCACTTAAATGCTTACTCCAAGATGCTGAAGGAATGCGGTTTTGAATCGGCCTTATATGTTGACCGGCGGTATATGAAACTTTTCAATGATATAGATGGGAAATGCATATTCAATCTTCAGGAAGCGCTGGATTTCAAGCCGGATATTTTGTGGATATGGAATACGGGCTTTGAAAATATGAACGTTATTAAAGCATTCAAGAAGATTCCCACCAAAATTGTGTATGTCCTTCATGAACCATACATGGGAATATCAGAAATTCTGAAAGAGGGTAGCAGCATTATAAGGGCCTCGGTAGCTATGCTGGTCAATCAATGGATTTGCAGTCATTCTGATCATGTCATTGTAAGCAGTCTTTATGCACAGCAGAACTGCAGAAAGTATATGAATGGGTCTTACCGTAAAAGTACCCTCTTCCCACTTGTATTTGCCGATGAAATGGTAGAGGGTCTGGATAGGAAATATTTTTCTTCTATAGGAGCTTATGCAACTGCACATGGGACGAAATACTTCTTTGATTTTATAAAAGATTCAAGTGATAGAAATAACATATTATTTCAGGTAGTTACAAGGTCCAATATCACTGAGCAGCTGAAAGATCCTATCCTGCAGAAGATGATGAAGTCAGGACGTCTCATTGTAAAGCAGGGGAGGCCTCTGACGGAACAAGAAATGAATGAGGCATATCGCAGAAGCATCTGTACATGGAATGGCTATCTAAGATCTACGCAAAGCGGTGTACTTGCCAATTCCTTTATGCAGGGCACACCAGTTATAGCCACCCATCTGGGCAGCTTTGATGAGTATGTGAAGGATGGAGAAAATGGCACTTTTATTGATGACTACAGCTACGATACCATTTTCAATGCTTATCAGAGAATTGCCTCTAATATCGACGAAATGTCGAAGAATGCAAGAAATACATTTTTAGAGCAGTTTTATTACAGAAATCAAGAAGAGAAGTTTAAGGAAATTATCGAGTCCTTGGTCAATTAATACATTATTGCTAAAGAAATGGTTATTATCCAATGGAATAAATCTATTTTTCGTATTGCTTTTATAATTGTTCACCCTTGCATATTTAGGAGGAATTTAAATGAAAATAATCATTTTAGCAGGAGGCGGTGGCACTCGTTTATTCCCGCTTTCTCGGTCTTGTTTTCCGAAGCAGTTTTTAAAAATTGGTGGGGAATTTTCCTTGCTGGAAGAAACGATTAAAAGGTTTCTTCCTATAGCCAAAGCAGATGATATTGTCATTGTCACAAATCAGGATTACATATTTCACGTAAAGGCTGAGCTTGAGCGGATTCATGCTGCAGAGGCGCATATTATTGTGGAACCGGTTGGACGAAATACGGCTCCCGCTATTGCTTTAGCTATGGCATACTGTCGCGATGAACTTCATTGTGATGAGAATGAGGTTCTCTTTGTGGGACCGTCTGATCACGTGATCAAGCCGACAGATGCTTTCCTTAATGTTGTCCAAAAGACTGTTGAGCTCGCAGAAAAAGGGAATATTGTGACACTTGGAATTTCGCCCACGGGCCCGGAAACCGGATACGGGTATATTGAAGCGGGAAGTGAAAAAATTGGCGATGCTTATCGAGTAAACTCCTTTAAGGAAAAACCGGATAGGGAGACCGCGCTTTCCTATTTGAAAAAAGGAAATTACTTTTGGAATAGTGGAATGTTCATGTTTTCTATCAAAACAATGAATGCCGAGCTTGCTTCTTATGCCCCGGAAATTAAAAAAATCGCCGATAGAGGATATAAAGAAGCAGCTACTGACTTTGCTTCTATGCCTGACATTTCCATTGACTATGCTGTGGCAGAACATTCCAGGAAAATTGTCGTTGCTCCGCTTAAAGAAATCTATTGGAATGATATCGGGAGCTTTGACGCCATTAATGATATGATGAAGGATGAAAATGGAAACGTTATCCAGGGAGATACCATAACTGAAGGATGTACCGATACCATGATTTTGGGTAACGAACGCCTCATTGCAGGTATTGATTTAAAAGATATTATGGTGGTTGATACACCGGACGTTCTTCTAATTGCTAAAAAAGGTGAATCACAGAAGGTCAAACATATTGTAAACCGTTTAAAAGAGGCCAATCGACCGGAAGCTGATACGAATGTTACTATGTATCGCCCTTGGGGAAGCTATACGATCTTGGCAGAAGGACCAGGCTATAAGGTCAAAAAAATCCGGATTAATCCGGGACAGAGCCTTAGCCTCCAAATGCACTATCACCGCAGCGAACACTGGACAGTTATCAATGGAACCGGAATGCTGACTCTTGATGATAAGCAGGTCATCTTTAGAGAAAATGAGAGTACTTATATACCGATTGGGACAAAACATCGACTGTCTAATCCAGGGAGGTTGCCACTCATGATTATTGAAGTGCAGAACGGAAAATATCTGGGGGAAGATGATATTGTCCGTTTTGATGATATTTATGGCAGGGTTAATCATCAGACTAAATGAGATATTAGTGAGCATTTAGCCTGATGATGATGATATTTTAATCTAGAAATTGAGGTAAGAAAGATATGGATGAATCTAATTTTAGTAGAAATTTACATTTTATTTTTAATATTCCGCAAGATTCAGCTATTATTAAAGGTAAAGAACATAATTGGGAAAATGACATTTCTAAATTTTTGCAACAAGGATTAGATAAAGCGAGAGCTGTTAATGTAAAAAGAAGAGATTTAGGCGATGGTTCTGATCACATGGCACTTGTTGCTTCGATTCAGTTTTTATTTAATGATGTCTCTTATAAAGATATCTTGTCACTTCTTCTATTCATATATTCCTTACCGTCTAATTTTTATGAATTTAAGTCTAATTTTCTGTTTTGGAAAAAAACTTATAAATATTTTGCTAACATAATTAAGCAGATAAAAAAATTTTATGAGGATAATGAAATTACTTTTAAAGGAAAAGATGTTGTAGAATATTATCCTTTACAATATGTTGTTCCATATGCAGCTAATTCTTTATCAACGAATTTTTCTGAATCAATGAATTTTTCTGATCACACCGAAGTGACTCTTAAGGGTGTATTTCAGGTAAATGAATACATTAAAACCGGATTCGCTGGTGTTGGGCATAAAACTCCAGTTATTGAAAAATCCTTTTATAGTTTGTGTTTTGCTGTTGATAACTTATTTATTTTTCAATTGTGGGACTCTCACTTAACTAAAATTACAGAGGTTGCACTTAATAATGATTCACGATTTAATGATTATAATTTTATAAATTTAAAGTCAAAAGCCATTTCAAGTTTAACTGATGATTTAAAAGATGAATGTATAAGATAATAATCCCCCGTCTGAGACGGGGGACCCGGCGAAGCCGTGGCGATACTTGTAGTATCAAAAAACCTCCTATGTTAGGATAAAGTGGGTCTAGCAAATCCACTTTCAAACAAAGGAGGTTATCCAAATATGGACAATAAAAGTTTAACACATACGAGGTGGAATTGTACATATCATATTGTATTCATTCCCAAATATCGCAGAAAAGTGCTGTACGGAAAAATCCGCCAGGAGTTAATCGATATTTTCAAGCAGTTATGTGCAATGAAAAAAGTGACATTAATCTCAGGTGCAATTTGCCCTGACCATGTGCATATGTATCTTGCAATACCACCCAAATTGAGTGTATCAGAAGTAGTTGCATATCTGAAAGGTAAGAGTGCATTAATGATTTTTGACAATCATCCAGAATTCCGTGGAAGATGGGGAGAAAGACATATGTGGGCACGTGGTTATTACGTTGATACAGTTGGGAATGTCAATGAAGAGACCATCAAAAACTACATCAAAGAACAGGAAAACAGCGATAAGTTCGACAATGATAAGTAAGGAAGGATGAAAGCCCCCAATGGGGGCAAGTTAGTATCGTGGCATTTGCTAGACCTGTCAAGGGTAGGAGCCAGTACAATACCCCAGAGGGGGTATTAGCAAACCCCCATTTGAAATGGGGGTTGCTGACTTGGTCTGGCGGTGACGAACCTGGACTGCCGCCTACCATCGGTAACCATGTACTCATAGGTGCCGGAGCAGTCATATTAGGGAACATCCATGTAGGGGATAATGCTATTATTGGAGCTAATGCAGTCGTTCTAAGCGATGTTCCTGATGGATGTATTGTTGTGGGAAATCCGGCACGTATTGTTTCTGGAAAGTAAAAAGAAATAAGCTTTTAACCGCATTTGGAAACCAACAGAATTTCCACATTACTTCAATGTTTTTGGGGAGGACTTTTACAGTGCCCAATATAGAACCGAAAGTACTTATTGTGATTTTGAACTATAAAACGCCACAGTTGACATTGAACCTGGTGGAGGCTCTGAAGAAGATTCATTACCAGGCATTTGATATCATGGTGATTGACAATAACTCTCCTGATGATTCTGCAGACATATTGGAGAAATGGGCTGAAGATAAAGGGTTTATCTTTTATGCTAACCATGTCAATGCCGGCTATGCAGCTGGAAATAATATCGGAATCCGATATGCTATTCATCATAAATATCGATATACCTGGATTCTGAACAGTGATGTGCTGCTGCCGGATCCGGATATATTAAAAGTGATGGTGCAAAGGGCAGAAGATGATGGCTATATTGGCGTGGTAGGGCCGCTCATTGTCAGCCGGGATGATACGGAAGTGGGGCCCTATTTATATCGCCCTACACTGTGGCGGTCCACACTGGGGATTTTTGCTGATAAAAAAAGCCGCATGAATCATATTCACAAAGCGGGAAGAGTATACCGCGTCTATGGTTGCTGCATGCTTCTGAAAAATGAAGCTATGGAAAAATGTGACTGTATGGATGAAAGAACTTTCTTGTACAGTGAAGAAGACATCCTTGCAGAACGGCTGTTGAAATACGGCTATTATGCTTATTATGAACCGAAAACAAAGGTAAAGCATAATGAGTCTTCCTCAATGCGCACTTTGACCATGGATCAGATTCGGAAGAAAGATAAAGAAGTTTCTAAGAGCAGGACATTGTACTATAAGGAATATCTTGGGTATAATAGTTTTGAAATTCGTTTGATACATTTAGCTAGATGGTGTATATCCCTGGCTCGTAATTTATAAGAGGAGTGCATGTAATGTACAGCTCTAAACCTGATGCTTCTAGCTATGGCATGAGTGACAATGGAGATAAATTGGTTGTCAAATTGTCTTCTATTGTCAGATTGATTCTTTTGTTTATTTTAATTTTGCCCAGCGCTGTTTTCTCGCTTGGCAGTATTTATGAAAGTCTGACTCCTGCGACAATCAGCTATGACTGGCTTAATTATAAGTTCGGAATTCTTCAGCTGATTATTTGCCTGATAGGAGCTGTAGAAATTATATGTCAAAAGCAGCGAATTTTCCTAATTATTTTTTTCATTGAATTTTTAAGGGAAATCCTGTTTTATTTTGCTTATGACAATAGTCTATTTAATGAGTCTGCGTATGAAATGTATCTAACAGTTTTCGTCGGATATTCCCTGTTTCTGATTGTTCGTCGGTATATGAACGATTTTCGGATGATGGATAAGTTCTATGGACTATTTCTGATTACCAATATGCTGACAATTTATATCAATGTGGCGATGGGAGGAAGAGGGACTACATCGACTGATGCATCGATGGGTGCTATTGCCGGGCGTTATCATGCCAGTAATCTTGATGTAGGAGGAACAGGAACACTTTGCCTTTTATGCATCATATATTTATACTTTAGCCATATAAAAAATATATATAGATATCCACTACTGATATTAAGCTTCTTAGGGCTGATTTTATGCGGCTCAAGAACAGCAATGCTTTTTGCAGTTGTTTTGTTATTTTACTATATCATTAAATATTTATATCATACAGTGAAGTTTCATGAAACAAGAATTAATGAGTCACACATTTATCAGATGTTTTTCCTGCTTGTAGCATTAGGCGTTTTTTGCATTTGGGGATACGAAAATTCGGATTTTATTTCAGATCATATTAATTTTGAACGTTTTCAAGCCTTATTAACATTATCTGCTTTTTCTTCCGATGGGTCCGTTTTGGGGAGGTTTGCATCTATACAGGCGGGACTAGATATTCTTTTCAATAACCCACTGGGGATTTCCGGTTATTTTATCAATTTGCAGACTGAGATGGCTGTGAGAGGATTTCCTACATTTCCGCATAGCTCTCTTCTTTCCGGTTATTTACTATATGGGCCAATCATTTTGTTAGTTTATATAGTCTGGGGACATTTTCTAAATCAAAACTATAGTTATGATAATAAGTATTTTTGGATGATTTTATATTATATATTTTCTACCATAACTGCCGGGGGGCCTATTGTTAATTTTAAAATTATATTTGTAATGATTATTGTATCGGTTTTAGCATATATGTCTTTATCCGAAGCAAGGGAGAAAAAAAATGATTATTGATTTTTTGTTTAAAAAGTCAAAAGTGATGCGGAAAATATTGGTCAGAATATATGCCAGATTGGAAGGAGGCGTTTTCCGGTCGCCTACCCTGCGCCAATTATATAGAACCTATAAAAATATCGATGCCGGATATGGTTCTTATGGATGGACATCAGACTTAATTGATGGACCGATTACTATAGGGAAATATACCAGTATTGGAAAAAACTTGAGAAGAATTTGCGTCAATCATCCTTTGCATTATGTAACTACGCATCCATGTGCTTTTAATCCTGCTTTGGGCTGGGTGAGTAAGGATCCAAGGGTTAAATCAAAACTTGCAATTGGAAATGATGTATGGATCGGTGATAATGTCACTATACTTCCGTCAGTTACATCTATAGCCGATGGAGCAGTGATAGCAGCCGGTGCAGTTGTTTCCAAAGATATTTCTCCTTACGAAATTGTGGGGGGGTACCTGCTCGTTTTATAAAAAAGCGATTTTCTGAGGATAAAATTGAACTTCTTGAAAAAATGGCCTGGTGGGATTTATCGGAGGAACAATTGAAAGGTATGCAAAAGTATTTTTCTGATGTTGATCTTTTTCTCGAAACTTATGGGAATTCTAATAAAGAAGGAGAAATAGGAGTCTCTGCCAGAAAGAGTTAAGGGGAATGTTATGGCTGGTAAAAACAAGGCGCTTCATGCCGGATTGGGATATACAATAGGGAACATATTTATAAAGGGAATAAACTTCTTGACTCTTCCCCTCTTTAGCCGCCTAATGACAACGGAGGAATTTGGTACTTATAATATTTTTATTTCCTATGATGCTATATTATCTATAATTTTAGGTTTTGCCACGTATACCAGCGTTAGAAGTGCTCATTACGAATTCAAAGATACAGATAAGTATGTTTCCTCTATTAGCCTATTTTATATTCTTAATGCCATTTTTTTCCTAGCTCTGATATTAGTCGGAGGACACCATTTAGCTTCTTTTTTAGGATTTAATGAGAGTTTGCTTCTACTTTTAGTTCCCTTTAGTTTTGCAGGTGGGATTGTACAGCTTTATAACCAAAGAATCAGCCTAAATTATGATTATAAAAAGTATTTGATTATCGCATTTATCAATTCTTTTGGTAATGTTGTACTTTCGCTTATTTTTATTCTTACAGTTTTTGATGAAGAAAGAGATATTGGTAGAATATTAGGAACTGTTTGTACGATTTTCTTAATTTCAATGGTTCTTTTATTTGATATATTTAAGAAACGTTTTCCTAAATATAATCAAAGATTTTGGAAATTTGGCCTTTTGTATAGCCTGCCTATAGTGCCGCATGGACTTTCACAAGTTCTTTTGGGGCAGTGTGATCGTATAATGATTTCTTATATGATCGGTAATTCTGCAGCAGGAATATATAGCCTGGCTGGAAATTTACAACTTGTATTGGCAGTCATTACTAATTCTATTGGGACATCTTGGAGTACATGGTTTTACTCTAAAATGGAGCAGAAAAAATATCTTGACATTCAAAGGAATGCAGAACTTCTTTCTCATGTTTTCCTTATCTTCACTATAGCTTTATTGGCAATATCTCCTGAAATCATTTATGTTTTGGGTGGCGATAATTATGAAAATGGTAAGTTTGTTGCGATTCCCATGCTAATAAGTGGATTTCTGATTTTTTTATATAGTGTTATAGTTCCGAGCGAATATTATACTAAGCAAACTATTTATATTATGTTTGGCACAATGATAGCGGCGGTTATTAATATTATCGGTAATTTTATATTTATTAAAATTGGAGGTTATATCGCAGCCGCTTACACGACATTATTTTCATATGTATGCTACTTACTACTACATGTATTCATCTCATATAAGTTGGTCCGCTTTAACGTCATAAGGATAAAGCACATTTTTTTATATTTTATTGTTTTATTTCTCTCAGGCGGAATGAATTTGTTTTTTATTAATGATTTAGTTTTACGATATACCCTTTCTTTTATCGTGGTTATTTTATTGACAATACCGATCTGCAAAAGGCTATTTTTGAAAGTAAAGAAATAATGGGAGGCTTATGTTTATGAATAAAATACTTCATCTAATGGAGGGGATTCGAGTCAAAAATAACTATAAGTCTCAGAATAGGAATCCTGTTATTTGGGTATTTGGCGAATGGTTTGGAGAAAGGTGCTATGATAACTCTTTGGCATTAGCAAATTATGTTGTCAAAAATTTCCCTGATATTAAGGTGTACTGGGCTTCTAAATCCGGCCAACATTATCCCAATTTAGACTCTCGAGCAGACATTATAAAATTTGGGACAAAAGAGGCCCTATCAGTTTATCGAGTTGCCGGAGTAGTGTTTATGAATCAGGGATTGGGGGATTTCTCTGAAGAGGGGTATGATTATTTTGATGGAGCTATTAAAGTAAATTTATGGCATGGGGTCATGTGGAAGCGCATCGGACATGATGGCTCAAAGTACAATAATGTATTTTATAGGTTTTATACTCAATTAAATGATTTTGCATTTAATGCAGACTATTATTTGGCAACATCAGAGGAATATGCAAAAGTATGCATTTCTGCTTTTGGAGCAAGTAAAAATAACATCATAAGAGCAGGATATCCGAGAAATGCAATGTTTTATTCTACGCAGGAACTATTAAAAGCGAAGAAAAAGACTATTGATCTTTTATGTCATAAGACGAAAAAGAAATGGTCTTATAACACCCGAATTATTACTTACATGCCTACTTTTCGCGATAAGGTAGCCGAAGTTTTTTCATGCGAAGCTTTAGCGGATAATCATGATTTTATGAAGTGGTTGGATGAAAACAATATAGTAATTTTGCAAAAAGCACATTTTATTACACAAAAGAGAAAAAATAATACTAATATTTCAACTGAAAGCGACAGGATTATAGAATTAGATGATATTAATCCACAAGTGCTTCTGGCAGCATCTGATTTATTAATTACTGATTACTCAAGCTGTTTTTTCGACTATCTTATTTTAGATAGGCCAATTGTTCATTTCTTATATGATTACGACTTTTATAAAGGCAAAGACAGAGGATTATATTATAAAAAGGAAGATGTTGTGTGTGGTGACATTGCGATGAATCTAGAAAAGCTGTCGCAATTGATAATTCAGAATATGATAAATCCCCTCAAAACTCATGACTTAAGAATCCGGAGAATGAAAAAATTTATGACATATGAAAATGAAAAGTCATGTGAAAACATTTGCAATGGCATTTTTAAAATTCTTAATTTTTCTGATAATAGGATAGATAGAGGTTCAGCATTAATGAGAGATTTGTAAAATGCAGGATAGTCAAGTGCTTTCGAATCAATAAACTGGCACCGGTATAAATAATTCGGAAGTTTACATTTTAATCAAAGTGATTTAGAGATTTTGGCAAGTAATGGAGGAATATTTAAGTGGAAAACGTACAGAAAAAGGCCGTAGTCATTGGTGGCAGTAATGGAATAGGGCTTGCTATCAGCAGTAAGTTGATAGATTTAGGATATTATGTAGAAATTTGTGATCGTACCGGACCGGATGAAACGATTTTGGATCCCAATAGATGTCATCATAATTACTGTGACTTGTTGGAACTTAATGAAGATTTATTGTATAGTCTGGCTGTTGATAAGGACGTTGAGCTGCTTATGGTCACTGCGGGGGTTGGTCGAATCGCAGATTTCCAATACCACCATACAGCAGAAATTGATAAAATGCTTACGGTAGATGCGGTGAGTACTTTAAAAATTTTCCGTATCTTTTATGATCGCATATTGCATGATAAAACTTTTTATGCTGGAGTTATGGGAAGCATTAGCGGATGGATGGTATCGCCATCTGCTTCTGTTTATGCTGCAGCAAAGGCTGCGGTAGTGAGATTTGTAGAGTCCGTTAATATAGAATTGGAATCTTATCATAGTGATAATAGGATTCTCGACGTGAGTCCGGCTTCATTTAAGGGATCCAGGTTTTATGGTGGGGAAAATGATTTATCTTTGACTGCTCCTCTTGCAGAAGAAATCGTTAATCGACTTTTTGCCAGAGAAACTCGATATATTCCCAATTATGAAGAAACTTTTAAAAAAGTCCTTCAGTGGTATCATGATGATCCTCATGGATATGGCCTGCATAGTTTAGAATATAAAAAGACGAGTGGAAGGCTTGATAATACTAATAGAGTGGTCATAGGATATCTATCCGGTACATTTGACCTTTTCCATATTGGTCATTTGAATCTGCTCAGGAGAGCCAAAAAACAATGTGATTATTTGATCGTTGGTGTTCATTCCAGTGGTAAATGGAAGGGTAAGGAAACATTTATACCGTTAGAAGAACGAAAGGCAATCGTTGGTGCTTGCAAGTATGTGGATAAGGTCGTAGACTCCTGCCCGGAAGATTCGGACGCTTGGGATTTATGGCATTATAATAAGCTTTTTGTAGGCTCTGATTATAAAGGGACAGAGCGCTTTAACAGGTATGAGGAATATTTCAAGGACAAAGGTGTTGAAATCGTTTATTTCCCTTATACCAAGAGTACAAGCAGCACGCAGCTCCGGCAAGTGATTTCGCAGAAAATAAAAAAATAAAATGGTGAAGATTGTTACTAAAAGGTCTGAATTTGTGTTGCTAAAAAGCGGAGATAAATTTTGCAGAAAGACACTGATGATAAAAATAGTATTTTAGTGCAATGGCAAACATGCGTACAGATGGCTGATTCGGTAAGCAAAAGAAGAGATACAACAAACCATTTATTTGTGACATTAAATCTTGCCTTGCTCGCGGTTTTCCCATGGACCTTTAGCTTTAAGTCAATTTTGATTGGGGGAGCCGGGGTTATTCTAGCTGTTTTATGGGGATTCTTGATTTATAACTATAAAAAGCTTAATCAAGCTAAGTTTGAAGTTATTCAAGATCTTGAGAAAAAGCTTCCCGCGCAACCATTCCAGAAGGAAGAATGTAAAACCAATAATTTTAAGTTCTATAAAGATTTTTCAAAGCTTGAATCAGCTTTACCAATTACTTTCGGAATCTTGTATAGTATAGTTCTTATATTTATCATTTTAAGTAAACTTTGTTCTTAACAGCGAGGTGCCCTATGTTATATAACATCTTTATTAGCCATTCCTGGACATATTCGGATACATACGACCGTCTGATTGATTTACTCAATTCAGATCCTGGATTTTATTATCGGAATTACTCGGTTCCTAAAGATGACCCTATTCATAATGCTCCCGATGATAGAGCTCTTAGCGCTGCAATAAAAAATCAGATGAGACCGGCAAGTTGTGTTTTAATTCTTGCAGGAGTATATTCTACCTATAGTAAATGGATTAGAATAGAAACCCAATTGGCTCATGAACTGGGGAAAACCATTATTGCAGTAGAACCACGGGGCGCAGAACGGACATCAGAGTATGTAAAAGTTAATGCAGATGTGATTGTTAGATGGAATACGAAAAGTATTATAAATGCAATAGAAAATTCTTAAAACGCATTACTTCTATTTATGCCCTTAATATGTCTATTTGTCTACAATCATAAGAATAAAAAGTATAAAAAACATATCGATGATGAAATAATAGACAGTTCCATGATAGGGCATAATTATTTAGGAACTCTTTTAAAGAGCTCCTAATTTATTTGTATTTTTAAAAATGCTCGTCCTAATAATTTCTAGTACTTTGAACTTCTCGTATCGGAGGTATTTCATTTTCGTGATCTTTCATTTTAAATGGGAGGCTGATTTATAAATGAGAGAATTGGCAGCAGATGAATTTAATAAAATAACTAAAGCTAATATGAAAGATTCATATCTAGTAAAATTTATGCCTTGTCGTCATGTAACTTCTTTATTGGAAGGCACGCTGTACTGCAATTCCTTAGACTTTTTTAGAGGTAAGGAAAACGAAAACGCAGAGATGGGAGATGCCAGGGAAGGAGATATTGGAATAAACTATATAAAGGATCCAAATCAAATGGTTACGGGAAGGTTAACTCTTGATGGTGGGTCCATATTTGTTTATTGTATGTCAATTGACTATCTGAATCCGGGATCATTGCCTTCAGGCTTTTTTGATAAAACTTTTTCAGGCTTTAAAGACTTTTATAAGGATAGAAAAGAACCGGTATTCAGATTGTCTTTTATTCCGGACTATTTTATTCAGTGTGTTTTAAATGCCTATAAGTTTTTGAAGCAAACAACACAAATAGAAATGGTTCATAGTATGGTTTATTATACTGATAATCAAGAAGAAGGAATTCTGTCTGTTAAAAAGTCAATGAAAAATGATCCGGCTTTTCAACTTTTTGAGAAAGTACAAGAAAATGATGTTAATACTATTTTGGCAGCATTTGTTAAAGGGGCCAAGTACAAATATCAGCATGAATATAGATTCGTCTTTTACAATTTAGATTCTAACCTTATTGTTAAAGAACCCGAATCAGATTCTCAATCAAAAAATAACAGGTATGCACATTTTGTATTGGATTTGACTAAAGGGAATGAAGGATTCCCACGAGAATGCCTTTTTCAACGCTTTATGTGATCATAATGTGATTTAAACAGAAGGAGCGCTATTTATTCTTATTTGGGATTAATTGTATATTGAGGTGACAGAATGAAAGGTATTATTCTGGCCGGAGGTTCCGGCACAAGGCTTTATCCGTTAACCATGGTGACTTCTAAGCAGCTGCTTCCTATTTATGACAAGCCCATGATTTTTTATCCGCTTTCCACGCTGATGCTGGCGGGAATACGGGATATCCTGATTATTTCCACGCCCAAGGATCTGCCGAATTTCGAGAGACTTCTGGGCGATGGCAGCCGATATGGGATTCATCTCTCCTATAAGGTGCAGCCCTCTCCGGATGGTCTGGCCCAGGCTTTTATCCTTGGGGAAGAGTTTATTGGCGGGGAATCCTGTGCCATGATTCTGGGGGACAATATTTTCTATGGCGCCGGCCTTACGAAGTATCTGAAGGAGGCGGCTGCCAACAAAGAGGGAGCCACGGTGTTTGGATACTATGTGGATGACCCGGAACGGTTCGGCGTTATCGACTTTGATGAGCAGGGAAGAGCAAAGTCCATCGAAGAAAAGCCGGCTCATCCGAAGTCCAACTATGCAGTTACCGGGCTTTATTTCTATGATAAGAGTGTCTGTGAATACGCCAAAACTATCCGACCGTCTGCCAGGGGAGAGCTGGAAATTACAGATCTGAATAAAATTTATCTGGAAAAAGGTAAGCTCAATGTAATCACCCTGGGCCGCGGGTATGCCTGGCTGGACACAGGGACCATGGACTCCCTGTATGACGCATCCGTTTTTGTCCGCTCCATTGAGACCAGGGCCGGTATCCATATCTCCATGCCCGAAGAAATCGCCTATGTCAATGGGTGGATAGATAAAGAAGCCCTGGCAGAAAGTGCTAAACAGTATGGCAAGAGCCCTTATGGAAAGTATCTGATGAAGGTAGTGGAAGGGAAAGTAAGAAAGGAATAATGGCTGACGGCTGTCGGCTGTCGGCTATCGGCTGTCGGCTATCGGCTGCTGGCTTTCGGCTATCAGCTATCGGCTTTCGGCTCTCGGCTTCCGGCTGCTGGCTCTCGGCCTCCAGCTTCCGACTTCCGGCTCTCGGCTGCTGGCTCTCGGCCTCCAGCTTCCGGCTTCCGGCTTTCGATTTCCGGCTATCGGCTGACGGCTGTCCGCTCCCGGCTCCCGAGTCTCGACTCCCGAGTCTCGATTCTCGATTCCCCAGCCCCCAATCCCCAGTCCCCTATAATAATGCAGAAAGGAAAACACGACTATGACTATCATCATCACCGGCGGCGCCGGATTTATTGGTTCTAATTTCATTTTCTATATGATGAGAAAGTATCCGGACTATCGCATCATCTGTCTGGACAAGCTGACTTATGCAGGAAATCTGTCTACCCTGGCACCGGTCATGGATAAGCCGAATTTCCGATTTGTGAAGATGGATATCTGCGACAGGGATGCCGTATATGGCCTCTTTGAAGAGGAGCATCCCGATGTGGTGGTGAATTTTGCGGCGGAATCCCATGTGGACCGGTCCATTCTGAATCCGGAGATTTTCCTGGAAACGAATATCATCGGTACTTCTGTCCTTATGGATGCCTGCAGGAAATATGGCATCGGCCGGTACCATCAGGTATCCACTGACGAGGTATATGGGGATCTGCCCTTGGACAGGCCGGATCTTTTCTTTACGGAAAAGACACCCCTTCATACCAGCTCTCCCTACAGCAGCTCCAAGGCAGGAGCTGATCTTCTGGTGGGTGCATACCATCGTACCTATGGCCTGCCGGCTACCATTTCCCGCTGCAGCAATAACTACGGACCTTACCAGTTCCCGGAAAAGCTGATACCTCTCATGATGATGAACGCTCTGGAGGATAAGCCCCTTCCGGTGTATGGGGATGGGAAAAACGTAAGGGACTGGCTCTATGTGGAGGACCACTGCAAGGCCATCGACCTCATCATCCATAAAGGCACCGTAGGGGAGGTCTACAATATCGGCGGCCATAATGAAATGGCAAACATTGACATTGTCAAACTTATCCTCAAGGAACTTGGAAAACCGGAAAGTCTTATCACCTATGTGAAGGATAGAAAAGGACATGACCGGAGATATGCCATCGACCCCGCAAAGATCCACAAAGAACTGGGATGGCTTCCGGAAACGAAATTTGCAGATGGAATTAAGAAGACCATCCGCTGGTACCTGGACAATAAGCCCTGGTGGCAGGAAATCGTAAGCGGAGAGTATCAGAATTACTATAAGAAGATGTATGGGGATAAATAATCCGCTGTCCGTTATCGGCTCCCGGCTTCCGGCTGCCGGCAGCTGACAGCCGATAGCGGTAAACTAATAAAGGAGTATACCTATAATGAAAGTTCTTGTAACAGGAGTGACCGGGCAGCTTGGTTATGACGTAGCGAAGGAACTGGAAAGACGTCATATCGAATACAAAGGCGTCGGTTCCAAAGATATGGATTTGACTGTTCCATCTGAAGTGGAGAAAGTAGTGGCTGCGTATCATCCGGATGCTGTCATTCACTGTGCTGCTTATACAGCAGTGGATAAGGCGGAAAATGAATATGGCAGGGCCATGGATGTCAATGCCAAAGGAACACTGGCTCTCGCAAAAGCTGCAAAAAAAATCGATGCGAAGATGCTTTACATTTCCACGGACTACGTCTTTGATGGAAAAGGTAGCGAGCCATTTGCTACGGATGCGCCCAAGGGCCCTCTGAATGTGTATGGATTGACAAAGCTTTTTGGTGAACAAGCTGTGCAGCTGGAACTTGATAAATATTTCATTGTCCGTATTTCCTGGGTCTTTGGCAAAAATGGCAATAACTTTATCAAAACCATGCTCCGCCTGGGGCAGACCCATGATGAACTGACTGTTGTGGCAGACCAGTGGGGCTCCCCAACCTATACGGCAGATCTGGCGCCGCTGCTCTGTGATATGGTAGAGACTGAGAAATATGGAATCTATCATGCAACGAATGAAGGCATCACCAACTGGGCTGAGTTCGCAGCAGCCATCATGAAAGAAGCCAATCTTCCCTGCTGCATTCGGCCTATCCCTTCCTCGGACTATCCCACTAAAGCTGTTCGGCCGCTGAACAGCCGTATGGATAAAAGCTCACTGGATAAGGCCGGATTCACAAGACTGCCGGAATGGAAGGATGCGCTGAGAAGATATCTGAAGGAAATCGGAGCTCCTGGAGGCTGACTGTAGGCTGCTGGCTCTCGGCTTTCGGCTGTCGGCTATCGGCTGTCGGCTGTCGGCTTCCGGCTTCCGGCTGTCGGCTATCGGCTTTCGGCTGTCGGCTCTCGGCTGTCAGTTCCCGGCTTTCGGTTGTCGGCTGTCGGCTATCGGCTTTCGGCTATCGGCTTTCGGCTCCCGGCTATCGGCGGTTAAGGGGCGGCGCTGATGCGCTGATTTCTGAAATATTGAATTTCCTTCGTTAACGTATTTATTTTAGAAGGAGAATATTGTGGCGGATTATAGAAACTTAGAGGTCTGGCAAAAAGCAATGGAACTGACTATGATGATATATGATGCTGCGGATACCTTCCCGAATCATGAGAGATATGGGCTGGTGAGCCAAATGGAGAGGGCAGCCGTTTCTATCCCTTCTAATATCGCAGAGGGATATGGGAGGCAGTCAGATAAGGAATTCTATCACTTCCTGAGCATTGCAAGAGGCTCTTTATATGAATTGCAGACGCAAGTATATATTGCATCCGGTCGAAGCTATATGAGCGAAGAGCGGACAAATAAAATCAATCAGCGGCTGGATCAGCTGGGAAGAATGATTTACGGCTTTATGAAAAGATTGGAAAACGCAAACCCAAGCATACGTCGAAAGTAGGAATTTTGGCTGGCAGCCGACAGCCGACAGCCAGTAGCCGGTAGCTGATAGCCAGCAGCCGGAAGCCGATGGCTGACAGCTTGCAACTCAATATTTAACGATGATATAAATACTTAATAGAGACATAAGGAGAACATTATGGGACAAATCAAAGTGACAAAAAATGTGGGAGGCATTGAAGGCCTCTGTATCATCGAGCCCGCTGTCCATGGAGATGAACGGGGCTATTTCATGGAAACCTATAATCAGAAGGACATGGAAGAAGCCGGATTTCATATCGACTTTGTCCAGGATAACCAGAGCATGAGCACGAAGGGGGTTCTTCGCGGTCTCCATTTCCAGAAGCATTATCCCCAGTGCAAACTGGTAAGGGCCGTGTGTGGCAGCGTTTTCGATGTGGCCGTGGATCTGCGGGCCGACTCCCCAACCTATGGTAAGTGGTATGGTGTAGAGCTGACAGAAGAAAATAAAAAACAGTTCCTCATTCCCGAAGGCTTTGCCCATGGCTTCCTAGTTCTTTCTGATGTGGCAGAATTCTGCTACAAGGTGAACGACTTCTGGCATCCCAATGACGAAGGCGGTATGGCCTGGAACGATCCGGAAATCGGCATCCGGTGGCCGAAACTGGTGGGCGAATATAAAGGAACACCGTCGGCAGAAGGATATACTCTGGAAGATGGCACGCCGTTGAACCTCAGTGAGAAGGACCAGAAATGGCTGGGGCTGAAGGATACGTTTAAGTTTTGAGACAGTGAGTAAGTGGGACAGTGGAGGCTTTTGGCTTCCGGCTGCTGGCTGTCGGCTTCCGGCTTCCGGCTCCCAGCTGC
>ERZ779898.428-NODE-428-length-19425-cov-12.239339_pt1 | contig 19425 bp, 21 predicted proteins | sample MGYA00511902_ERZ779898 | MGnify/ENA primary metagenome ERZ779898 (study PRJEB29588, sample SAMEA2144588) | human gut metagenome | biome: human gut; feature: human-associated habitat; material: faeces | place: Denmark | collected 2008/2010 ...
TCAATCTACCTAATCATTTAAAGCCATCTGTTTTAACTTCGAGAACAGATTCTGCACCGGTTTCACGGACAGGATCAGTAATGTTACTGCCGCTTCAGCGAAGATATAGATCGCATTGTAGGCGAGGGAATAGGGCAGGGGATCCCAGCCTTCCCAGGCATACGCGCCGAAGAAGATCCATCCGGAGATCACGGCGAACACATATCTACCCAACACAGCGGTGATATATCCCTTCAGCAGTCCGAATTTCGCATTGGAGAAGAGTCCGGACAATCCCAAAGCACCGAAAGCCAAAATGTAATCAACGATCAACTGCATGGGATACAATACATAGGGATCGATGAGAAGCTGTAACACACCGTAAGCTACTCCGGTGGCGATACCTGCACCCAGACCGAACCAGTAACCGGGCAAGCAGATCACCAGCATGGACAGAAGCGTAATGGAACCGCCGGTAGGAAAATGGAACAGCTTGATGTTTGACAGCACGGTTCCAAGAGCGATTGCCATGGCGCAGAATGCCAACTGCTTTACGGTCAGCTTACCGTGAGCCATTTTCTGATCAACGTCGTCAGCCCCGGTCTTATTTCTCTGCTTACGGGCAAATACAACAGCCACGGCCAGCAGAGCGATCAGGACAACCACTAACAGGACATTGCCCAGAGCAGTGGGGACATAAGTAGTCTCGCCCCAGTCATTCACAACAACATTGTACAACATAAAAAAATCCTCCTTCGTATGCGCGAGGAGGGACAACATCGTATCCATGCAAAAATTACAGCCTTGAACGGCACTCATATAATGTACGGTTCTCATACACTGTTATCAGCAGTGTATATGTAGACAATAACTGCATGAAATCTATGCTTCCTTACGCCGGTATTATCCGGTTCAAGTAGTGAGGGTTAGAAATGATGGCATAGTCTTGCAACACTTCAGTCTCAGCGATGTGCTCCCCTAGCGGAATATAATATTTACCTGTTTACTATAGTGCTTTATTGTGACAGTGTCAAGCTTACAGAAAAGTTTTTAATACCTGCAGCACGCCGTTTTCCCAATAAGGCGCACAGGTTCTCTTTGCGGCAGCGATTACTTCCTCTCTTGCGTTGGATACGGCATAGCTGGTTCCGGCGCTCTCAAGCATTTCTATATCATTCAGATTGTCTCCGAAAGTGCAGGTTTCATCCGGGGCAATGCCAAGATATTCCTGTAAAAACCGAATAGAGGTTCCTTTGTTCACACCTAATGGGTTACAGTCCATCCATTCTTTGCCGGAGGAAGCGATTTTAGCCTTGGTCTGCCAGGTGGGAGTGAAAAGCGGGGCACACATTTCTTCGCATGCCGAAGGGTGATATACAGTGAATTTGATCACGTTGTCCACAGGTGCTTTTAACAGGTCCGGTACTTCACGGATATCATATCCGTAAGAATCCGTAAGCCATCGGAACATGCGGCTTCCGGCATCTTCTGCCAGACAATAATCCGGAGTGGCAATAAAATAATCACAGTCCGGTAATTCATTGCGAACCGTTTCACACATTCCATGCCAGACATCTTCGGGCAGAGTGTGGACTTTTAAAATTTTGTGAGGGGTACGGACTACCGTGCCGCCGTCCGTGATATAGAGAAGCTTATCGCAAACGGGAGCGAAAAGCTTTCGTTCACTGATGAATTGCCGGCCGGAGCAGGCGACGAAGATGATTCCTTTTGAAGTCAGTTTTTCAATTACGGTCATATATTCCGGATCGATCATCAGCGTACCGTCTTTTAGAAGCGTACCGTCGATGTCGGTTGCAATTAATTTAATCATAACTCCTCCTGTTAATGGAAAGATGGAAAGTATGCTATGATTATAGCCTATCTATAAGCGGATTTGCAATGACATCCTCAAGATAAAACAGTTGGAAAATCGGCGAAAATATAGTATCGTAGATAGTAAAGATCAGAAAGCGGTAGAAACCTAAGGAAACAGCAGAAACTTAAGAAAGCGGTAGAAACCTAAGGGAACAGTAAGAAGCCTGAAGAAGCAGCAGGAACTGGTCATAGAAGGGTTAGCAATAGGAATGAAGAAATTAATCATAGGAATTCTGGCACATGTGGATGCCGGCAAGACAACACTGGCGGAAAGCCTTTTATATACCTGCGGAACGATCCGCAAGGCAGGAAGAGTGGATCACGGAGATGCTTTTCTGGACAATGGGGACATGGAGAGGAAGAGAGGCATTACCATCTTCTCCAAGCAGGCGAGAATCCGGTGGAAAGATGTGGATATCACTCTGTTAGATACCCCTGGGCATGTGGATTTTTCCGCTGAAATGGAGAGGACACTTCAGGTACTGGACGCAGCAATCCTTGTGATCGACGGCAGTGACGGCGTGCAGGGGGATGTCTACACACTGTGGAGATTATTGAAAAGATATGAGGTTCCGGTATTTTTATTCGTAAATAAAATGGATCGGCCGGGCACCGAGCGGGACAAAATACTGGCCGAACTGCAAAGTAAGTTGGATGGCAATATTGTAACCGTTGAAAATATCATGGCGCAGGATGAATCCGAAGAGGACCGTGAGCAGGAACTGGAACATGCCGCCATGTGCAGTGAAGTACTGATGGAGGAATATCTGGAGACCGGAGCCTTGCAGCCGGAGAGCATAGCATTCACTGTGGCGCAGCGGAAGCTGTTTCCCTGCTTTTTTGGATCCGCATTAAGACAGGAAGGCATAGAAAAGCTGTTGGACGGACTGTCTTTCTATCTGCCGGAACCGGAATATTCACAGGAGTTTGGAGCCAGAGTCTATAAAATCGGCAGAGATACGTCGGGGAATCGTCTGACGTATCTGAAAGTCACCGGAGGGACGCTTCGGGTCAAAATGATGATCGGTAATGAGAAAAGCGGTGCCGGGGAAGAGACCTGGGAGGAAAAGGCAGATCAGCTACGCCTGTACAATGGAGGAAGCTATGAGACCGCAGACAGCGTGCCGGCGGGAGAAGTCTGTGCAGTCACAGGACTTACGAAGACATTTGCAGGACAGGGACTGGGCTATGAATGCGAGAATCTGGCACCGGTGTTGGAACCGGTATTGACCTACAGGCTGAGTTTTCCCCCGGATGTGGATCCCGTGACAGCGCTTGGAAAGCTCAGACAGCTGGAAGAAGAGGAGCCGCAGTTACATGTATTATGGCAGGAGGAAAAGCGGGAGATCCATATGCAGGTCATGGGGCAGGTGCAGATGGAGATCCTGAAAAATATCCTGTGGGAGCGTTTCGGACTGGAAGCAGAATTCGATGCGGGAAGCATTGTCTATAAGGAGACGCTGGCGGAACCGGTGGAAGGTATCGGGCATTTTGAACCCCTGCGACATTATGCGGAAGTGCACTTGTTGTTAGAGCCCGGTGAACGGGGCAGCGGCTTGCAATTTGCCTCTCTGTGCAGTGAGGATATGCTGGATCGGAACTGGCAGAGACTGATCCTGACTCATTTGGAGGAAAAAAGGCATGTGGGAGTGCTCACCGGATCGGAGATCACAGATCTTCGAATACTGTTGATTGCCGGGAAGGCACATACTAAGCATACGGAAGGCGGGGATTTCCGGCAGGCGACTTATCGCGCCATCCGGCAGGGACTGCGCAGTGGAAAAAGTATTCTGCTTGAGCCGTGGTTTTCCTATCGATTGGAAGTGCCGACAGAAAATCTCGGCAGGGCAATGTCAGATATCACCAGAATGAACGGACGATTCGATCCGCCTGTGACCGAAGGAAACAACAGTGTACTGACGGGCAGTGTGCCGGTGGCAACTATGCGGGATTACGCCAGAGAAGTGGCTTCCTATACCAAAGGACACGGCAGACTGTCCTGCAGCCTGCAGGGGTACGAGCCCTGCCATAATCAGGAAGAGGTGATGGCACAGACGGATTACGATCCGGAGGCGGATACCGCCAATCCTACCGGTTCCGTATTCTGTGCCCACGGGGCCGGTTTCCAGGTGCCATGGGATCAGGTGTCGGAATACGCCCATGTGGAGAGCGGCTGGGTACCGGATTCGGAGGAAAATGCAGAGTCGGAGGATGTCGCCTTACAGGGAATGCCGGCAGTGAACAGACGGCAGGGAGCTGTACGTCAGACGGGTGGCGGCACAGAGCGTATCATATCCCAGGAGGAGATCGAAGAGATCTTCCGCAGGACCTATGGAAAAGGGGCAGAAGATCCGCATAGATTCCGCAGATATCATACATCCTCCGGCAGTCGCAGCAACTATACGGAAAGTCCGGCAGACAGTATACGGACACCGAAGACCAAAGCAGGCCCTCAGGAAAAACCGGAAGAATATCTGCTGGTGGACGGTTATAATATTATTTTCGCATGGCCGGAGCTGCAGGAGCTGGCACAGATCAATTTAGACAGCGCCAGGGACAAACTGATGGATATCCTGTGCAACTATCAGGGATATCAGGGATGCCGGCTGATTTTGGTCTATGATGCCTATAAGGTGAAAGGAAATCCGGGATCTGTGATGAAATATCATAACATAGAAGTGGTCTATACGAAGGAAGCGGAGACTGCAGACCAGTATATTGAGCGCACCACACATGAGCTGGGAGCAAAACCGCAGAAATACCGCGTGACGGTAGCTACCTCAGATGCCCTGGAGCAGATGATCATCTGGGGCAACGGTGCAGTCAGAATGTCTGCCCTGGGGTTAAAAGCAGCTGTGGAATCCGCCGGAGCAGAATATTTTAACAGCTGAATTATAACCGCTTCGCAGTGACATTTGGATTGAGGTGGTTTTATAGTACTTGAAAAAAGGTAATCTATATCTGTCGGATGGAGCGGATGATGAAAGCTCCGGTAAAAATCCGGATAAAAGAACAGAGAGGTATAGATTATGAGAAGAAAAGCCATTTCCAATATTATGTTTTATGTTACTACAGTATTATTGATCCTGACCATTGTATTCTGCATCGGAAGCACGGTGAAAAGCGAAAGCAGCAATGAAACACAGCGTATTGAGAATCGGGTGAAGGAACAGCAGCTGCTTACAAAGGTGAAGCAATATCTCAATGAGAATGGCTGCTGTAACAGTGGTGTGACACTGACTTATGTGATGGATGAAAGCGGAGCATGTGATTATACCTTTACGATCCATCATAAGAGGATCAATGACATGAGTGAAGAGGAACGTGAAGCTTTCAGCGCAGAGCTTATGCAGGCATGCAATGCTTCCGGCAGCTACAGCATCTCTTATGAATATCTTCTGACAGATTTTTAAGGGAGACATGACATTTTTTAAAATAGGGGTTATACTGTTACCATATGCCGCAGCAGAGGCGATGGGAAAGGAGAAGGACAGATGACATTTATTCCCAAACCACATGAGATATATAAGCATTTTAAAGGGAATCTGTACCAGATCGTTACGATAGCACAGCATTCGGAGACCGGAGAGCAGCTGGTGATCTATCAGGCAATGTACGGAGATTTTAAGACATATGCGAGACCGCTTGCGATGTTTACGAGTGAAGTGGATAAGGTCAAATACCCTGAGGTACAGCAGAGATTCCGTTTTGAGCTGCAGGGTGCGGACGCGGACAGACAGACCCGTGAGACTGATGCAGTGAGTGGGGCGCAGGGCGTAGCAGCACAGCCGGAGGCACCGGCAGTGCATATAGAAGTTGCAGAGGAGGAGCCCGCACTGGATCCTTTGGTATTAGAATTCCTGGATGCGGATTCCTATGAGCAGAAGTTAAATATTCTCGCAGGCTTACATCACCGGATCACCGATGAGATGATCACGACCATGGCAATCGCCTGTGATATCGAAGTAAATGACGGTGAGACGGAGGAGCGTTATGAAGAACTGAAAAACTGCCTGCTCACCATGGAGAAGTTTGAATGCAATCGCCTGCGGTAGACACTATGGATAAATACAATGAAAATTTAACGGATGTTAAGGAAATCTTTAGGAAAGGTGACCTTCGGGCAATTCCCAAACCACTTTTAAAATGGTATGATAATAATCGTAGGATTCTTCCCTGGAGAGAACAGCCCACACCCTATCGCGTATGGGTCTCTGAGATCATGCTACAGCAGACCAGGGTGGAGGCGGTGAAACCTTATTTTCAGAGATTTATGGATACCCTGCCGGATATCGCGGCATTAGCGGAAGCACCGGAGGAGACTCTATTAAAGCTTTGGGAGGGACTTGGTTATTACAACCGGGTGCGTAATCTGCAGAAAGCAGCAATTCAGATCATGGAAGATTATGCCGGAATTATGCCGGATTCTTATGAAGAATTGCTGAAACTGAAAGGAATCGGAAGCTATACGGCGGGAGCAGTATCTTCCATAGCTTATGGAAAACCGAACCCGGCGGTAGATGGAAATGTGCTCCGTGTGATCGCCCGCATCCGTAAGGATGATCGATGTATCTCAGAGGATAAAGTGAAAAAGGCCGTGGAGAAGGACTTGTGGGAGGTTATACCGAAGGACAGGCCGGGGGATTTTAACCAGGCAATGATGGAGATCGGAGCCTGTGTGTGTATTCCAAACGGTGCCCCTCATTGTGAGGAGTGTCCGCTTAGGCAGATCTGTCTGGCATACGAAGATGGAACACAGCAACAGTACCCGAATAAGGCAAAGGCAAAGGAACGGACCATAGAGGAGAAGACGATCCTCATTATCCGGGATGCGGAGCTTGCGGTGCTGCACAAGCGACCGTCTAAGGGCCTGCTCGCCGGAATGTATGAATTCCCGTCAATGAAGGGATTCTGTACGGCGGAAGAGGTGAAGGAATATCTGACAGAGAACGGACTGCAGGTACTCAGGATTCAGCCGTTGGAGGATGCAAAGCATATTTTCTCCCACAGAGAATGGCATATGAAGGGATACCTCATCCGGGTCGATGAACTCGCACCGAAGAAGGTGGGACCGGATTCTGCGGACTGGATCTATATTGAACCCCGGGAGACGCAAGACAGATATCCCATTCCTTCTGCATTTGCAGCTTATGCGAAGGGACTGAGCATGCAGCTTGGAATACCTCGAACTATGTTTTAATATGAAGAAAGGACAGCAATCATGAAATTACTTTCCATAGCAATTCCCTGTTATAATTCTGAAAAGTATATGAGAAAATGTATTGACTCCCTGTTAGTCGGAGGGGAGGATGTGGAGATTCTGATCGTTGATGACGGATCTACTAAGGATCGCACTGCGGAGATCGCAGATGAATATGAAGCACAGTTTCCTACGATCGTCCGCGCAATCCACAAGGAGAACGGTGGACACGGTTCTGCAGTGAATACCGGAATTGCCAATGCTACTGGATTATATTTTAAGGTGGTGGACAGTGATGACTGGGTGAAGCAGGATGCCTATTTTAAGATCCTGGACACTCTGCGGGAGCTGGCAGGAGGCGGTCAGGCACTGGACATGCTGATCAGCAACTATGTCTATGAGAAGGAAGGCGAGAGTCGCAAGAAAGTTATTCAGTACCGTCATATTCTGCCGGTAGAGAGGATGTTCACCTGGAAGGACTGCCATCATTTTATCAAGGGACATTACATACTGATGCATTCTGTGATCTTCCGTACGAAGCTGCTTCAGGAATGCGGACTGAAGCTTCCGGAGCATACTTTCTATGTGGACAATCTGTATGTGTTTGAACCGTTACCTTATGTGAAAAATATGTATTATCTGGATGTGAATTTCTACAGATACTATATAGGAAGACAGGATCAGTCTGTCAATGAGACGGTCATGATCTCCCGTATCGACCAACAGATCCGCGTGACAAAGCTGATGATCGATTATCTTGTGGCAAAAAAACAAGAGCTGGTCAAGAACAGACGCCTGTATCAGTACATGCGTAACTATCTGGAAATTATTATGACAGTGTCATCCGTTCTGCTGATCCGCTCCGGTACTCAGGAACACCTGGATAAGAAGAAAGAATTGTGGGAGTATCTTAAGAGCAAGGATAAGAGACTGTACCTGTGGATGCGCAATGGCATCATGGGCGGAACGATGAACCTGCCCGGAAGAGGCGGACGCAAGATTTCCGTGGAGGGGTACAAGATCTGCCAGAAACTGTTTGGTTTTAATTAGTCAGGGTTTTATTTTTGATAAGCCAGAAAAAGCTTCAAAAGTCTGAGTGCATAATCACGTTCTCTTTGTTCGGAATTATTTAGCATAGTTAAAATAGCGGATACTTCGGCGGTTTGCCCGGGGTATCCGTTTTCTTCGATTTCTTTTCCGTAAAAATTAACAAAGCGCAGATTTGGCTATTTTGCTGCATTGACAAGTACATAGTTCTTTGTTATTCTCTGTTTGTAAGCAGATTTTTTTCTATCTCAAATTTCTAAATCAACGCAAGCTGATATCTGTGACTTCAGAGGAATTCCTGCTTATTTACCCCATTAAATACAACAGAGCAGGAGATGATGAAGGACAGAGCGTTTGTTCTACGTATTGTAGTTGTTTATTCTCCTGTGGAGAGTGAGAGGAGAACACGGATGGCAAAACGATATGAGGAACTGACGATTTCGGATGATTTTATGTTTGGTAAGGCGATGGGTGATAAAGTGGCAAGCCGGTCCGGCTGGATATGTATACGCGGGATAAAAAGCGTATATACGATGCAGAGATGCAGAATCTGAACCATCAGCCGGTGGAGAAGATTTGATCCGTTTGGCAGGGGATATGCGAAGTATTCGTTCCAGAATCTGTGTAAGGAAGACAGAGAGCTGTACCTGAAGGACGGAACGGAGAAGATTTGGAAAGGTCGGAGGAGACCTGAGCCGGAGGATAGATGAAGCGGTGCGTAGAGCACGTAAGAATGAGGAATGGAGGTCGGAGTACATGAAAGAACTGTTACATGATGACGACGTCAGAGAAGAAGGCAGAGAAGAAGGAAGGCTGGAAGGAAGAGAAGAGGGTGAAAGCCAGCTGGTAAAGCTGATAAATAGTATGATTGCTGGCGGTGATGGAGATAAGATTGCCTCGTTTGGAGAACCGGAAATCTTAAAGACAATGAAACAGAAATATGGGATAAATTGAGTGGGCAATGCTTTCAGCTCTGATAGATATTTTTGAGACAAACACATGTGTAAAATAATAACTGCGATATATGCGGCACCGTCGGATTATTTGGTGCCTGCGATGCTCCTATTCAAAGTAGCCAAATTCAGGTAGTGCGGATTTGGCTATTTTGTTAATTGACAGGAACCGGAAATCTATGTAATATAATCACAAAGCATACATTCTGACGATTTCGGCAGCGAGAGCTGATCCACACATCTATATCATTTCAATGAATTCTATGCTTTTATACCCAATTAACCATTTAGAGCATAGTGCGTTGAGAGACAGGTGGGGAGGCAGAAGTCTATCCTTTTTTTTCAGGTACTATGAGAACAGGAGGATACGATTTTCCGAATGCTATTCTCGGAACCGGAACATCTGCTTTCCCTGTACAATGCAGTGACGGGGAAGGATTACCGGGATCCGGACGCGCTGAATGTTGTGACGTTAGAGAATGCTGTATATATGGGTATGAAGAATGATCTGGCATTTGTACTGGAGATGGGAATGTATTTGTACGAGCATCAGTCAACCTATAACCCGAATATTCCGCTGCGGGATCTGTTCTACATAGCCAGCGAATATCAGGCCTTGGCGGATGGAAAGTCATTGTATTCGTCCGGAATCCAGAAGATTCCCACACCGAAGTTCCTGGTATTTTATAACGGACTGGATCACAAGGTACCGGACCGGATGGAACTGAGGCTGTCGGATGCCTATGAGAACCCGGTGGACGAGCCTGATCTGGAATTAAAAGTTACGATGCTGAATATCAATGCCGGACATAATGAAGAACTGATGAACAGCTGCCATGTGCTGCAGGAGTATGCCCGGTATGTCGCAAGAGTCCGGAAGTATGTCGCGGAAATGCCGTTGGATGAAGCGGTAGAACGTGCAGTTACGGAATGCATCAGGGAAGGAATCCTGGCAGAATTTTTGAAAAAGAATCGCGCGGAGGTAGTAAAAGTGAGCATTTTTGAATATGATAAAGAAAAAGAAGAGAAGAAACTCCGCAAGGCAGAATATGAGTACGGTAGAGAACAGGGAAGAGAAGAAGGTAGAATTGAAGGAGAACGTTCAGGAAGAACACATCTGCTGACTTTAATATCACAAATGAGTGCCGGAGAAGACGCAGATAAAGTAACGCAGTTGACTGATCCGGAAGTTTTGGAAGCGATGATGAAGAAGTATGGAATAGAATAAGATCATTCTCGCGGCAATAAAACTGACTCATTTACTTACCCTCCTGAACAAGATTATACTCACAAGTTACTAATTTACGAGTATAATAAAACAGAAAAACTGCAAAGACAAGTTTCAGTATTGTAAAATCAGCATATATGTAAAGCATAGTAAGGGGATTTTTCGGAATCCTCTTTTTCCTTAGGAGAGAGTTGGATTTGGCTACTATCGTACCATTGAAGAGCTGATTATAAAGTGTTATAATACGTATATAAAAGTGGCTTGTGGCATTATTTATTTTTACAGCACAAGGGGAGGATTGAATGAAAAAACAAAAGCAGCAGGGAATTAAAAAACGCCTGACGAAGGGATTTGTTAAGGCAGCTGTAATCGGGGCGATTGCGGCAATGATTGGTGTTGTGGCATTATTGATAGCAGCGTCACAGTATGAAAAGGCATTGAACAGATATGGCTTTACACAGGGAGACATCGGAAAAGCTATGACGGCTTTCTCTGAAAGCAGAAGTGCATTGCGCGCGGTAGTCGGCTATGATGAGGAAGCGGTAATTAAAAAGCAGACAGAGCTACACACTGAGAAAAAGGAAGCGTTCAATACATACATGGAGGAGCTTGACAGAACGCTCCGGTTTGATGAAGGCAGAACGGCATATGACGAAGTGCTCCGAGCACTGGATGGTTATTGGGAACTGGATGAGCAGGTTCTGCAACTGGCTGTATCAGATGATGCAGATGGTTATTTGAAAGCACAGGAACTGGATACCGGAGACCTGACAACACAGTACGAGAATGTCTACGCACAATTTGTGAATCTGATGAATGTGTGTGTTGAAAAAGGGGATCGTGCAGAAAAGAATCTGCGTCATATGGAACTTATCATGTTGATCGTGATCCTTGTGATTGTGATATCCTCTTTTTGGAGTTCTATCATACTGGGCAAAAAAATGGCGGGTGATATTGAGAAACCGATGGTGGCACTGGCAGACCGGCTTCAGTCGTTCGCGCAGGGAGACCTGGTAAGTGAATTCCCGGAATGCAATACAGAGGATGAAATTGCATACATGATCCGGGTGGCGAAAGAAATGGCAGACAATCTGAATCTGATCATTACGGATGCAGGAGAACTGCTGGGCCAGATGGCAGATGGCAATTATGCAATAGGAACTAAGATTGAGGAAAAATATGTTGGTCAGTTTGGAGCGCTGAAAAATGCAATGCGCAAGATGAACCGACAGATGAACAGTACGCTGGAACAGGTAGAGGAGGCTGCCAAGCAGGTATCTGCCGGAGCGGAGAATCTGGCACAGTCTGCACAGTCACTTGCAGAGGGGGCTACGGATCAGGCGGGTTCCGTGGAAGAACTGACAGCAACGATCACCAATATTACAGATTCGGTCACACGTACTGCCGGTGAGCTTCAGAAGACTACACAAAAGGCTGAGAACTATGCAAAGCAGGCAGACGAAGGTCATACACAGATGAAGTCATTGATGGAAGAAATGGATCGGATCAATGAAACATCTAAAAAGATACAGAATATTATTGCTGACATTGAAGATATTGCGAGTCAGACGAACCTGTTGTCTCTGAATGCAGCGATTGAGGCAGCCAGAGCCGGAGATGCAGGCAGAGGATTTGCAGTAGTGGCAGAACAGATCCGTAAACTGGCCGAGCAGAGTGCACAGTCGGCGGTAGATACCAGAAGCCTGATCGAGGGATCGTTGCAGGAGATTGAGAACGGCAATATGGCAGCGGAAGCGGCAGCCGACTCATTGGAACAGATCGTTACAGGAGTTAAGGAGATTGCTGCAGATGCGAAACGTCTCAGCGAGGAATCCAAGGCACAGGCTCAGGCTATGGAACAGGCAGAAGTCGGAGTGAATCAGATATCCGAGGTAGTACAGTCGAATTCGGCATCGGCGGAAGAATCTTCGGCTACCAGTGAAGAATTATCCGCACAGGCATTCTCATTGAATGATCTGGTGGGAAAATTCATATTACGTCGCAATTAATATAAAACAGTATTCATATCGACTCTTTTCATCCGGTGATCCGGAGAAAGGAGTCGATATTTTTATGCATTGAAACTTTCATTATAACTGAAATTCCGTTTTCACATTATCTATTAGAATTGTAAGGGTAGATACAGGAGATGTGAAAATGAATCAGAAACATTCAAAAGAGTATAAGAGCATAGGACAGACAATTAAAAAATACCGTAAGCTCAGAGGACTTACGCAGGAACAATTGGCGGATATGGTTTGTATCAGCATTAGTTACCTTACCAAAATCGAAGCACCTAATTGTGACCAGCCTTTTTCACTGGAAGTGATTTTGGATATATCGGAAGTGCTGGATATTTCCGTTCATCAGTTATTGGAAGATGTTAAATAGAGAAATAAAAAAATGATCTTAAAAGCCTATAACTTTTAAGATCATACTTTTTAAAGAAGAGCTGCTGACGGGAATCGGACCCGTGACCTCCGCACTACCAATGCGACGCTCTACCGACTGAGCCACAGCAGCATCACGTGATTGTTATGCAATCACCGTGGTCTATTCTAACAAAAGAGATCTTGTTTGTCAACACTTAATCGGCACAAATATTAGCGGATTTTGTCGGCGACAAATAATTGACAGTGATTTTATAAAAAGCTAAATATATAGATACAAAATACAAATTTTAAACGAATCGTAAAAACGCCTATATTTAGTATAGGAATGAATGGTAAATTATATAAGAGAAATTTTGAGAAGATAAAACCTCATAATGGAGCGATGACAAATGCATAAGAAAAAGACAGAAGAGATGGAAGCAGACCATCAGGAGTTTACCAGATTGATTCGTGAGAATCAGGCGATCTTATATGACTTCATCAAATGCCGGATACTGGATAAGTCTCTGGCACAGGATGTATTACAGGAGACGCTTTATATTGCTTATAAAAAGTGGGATCAGCTGAAGGAACATCCCAATCAGACAGGTTTTCTGATTGAAACGGCGAGATACAAAATCCAGGACTTTAATAAAAAGACCAGAAAGTTACAACGTGAAATCCCTATAGAAGGGCATGAGCATATTGAGGCGAAGGACCAATATGGTAAAGTAGAATTGGATATCGTATTGGAGAATGATCTGGACAAAGAAGATAAGAAACGTTTTTCACGGTATTTCGTACGAGGGTATAAAATACCGGAAATGGCAAAGTTGGAGAATACGTCCGAGAACAACATGAGCGTACGAATCAACAGGCTCCGTGGAAAAGTGGCAAAAATCATATATGACGGTAAGGTATTCGACAAAAAACAAAAAATGTCTGTAAGAAATGACAAAAAAGAGACACATATAATAGAGAGGGATAAAGATCAGGCGTCGAAGCCGGACAATGAGATACAGAAGGGAACAGAGCAGAAATGAAGAAACAGGACAATGAAAGTCTGATTCAGGAGATTCAGAAACGATTAGATTGGTATACAATGGAAGCTTCCGATGAAGAATTTGATGCAGATGAAGTTCAGAATTTATTAAAACTGTTGGACGGTCTGACTCCTGAGGAGGAGAAAGACAGACTGTCATCGGATGAAGTGGTGGATAATTTTTGGAAATATTGTGCAGAACGTGAAGAAGAGGAAAGAATTCTGGCAGAGGCAGATGAAACGGAGAAAAAGAAATAGCATAAGGTATTGCATTATTTTCAGAAGCACAGAGCTGTTGCGGTGGCAGCGGCTGTATTGATTGTGATCATGCTGGGAGGCTCCTGGCAGATGGCCGTAAATGCAGAGAAGCATGGCGGGTTCTTCTGGTGGATGGATAAGAATGAAGAGGGAACAACGATGATAACATCACCGGAAGGGGTTAATGAGAATTCAATAAGACGTGCTGAAGAGAACTATTATAGTGTAGATGAGGTTCCGAGAAAATATAAAAAATATGTTGCAATACCTTATGAGATTATGAGTTTGTATGAAGGACAATATAGCATGATGCGGATACAGATAGCCGAAGCGGATGAATCAGACACGGTATATGTATTTTTTAATAAAGGACAGGATGAAATATTGCATTTTGAAATAAAAATGTATCCACGGGAAATATTACGTGTGAGAGAAACTTATCCAGGCTATGTGTTTTGTGAAGAATTTGAAAATGATGGTATCGATCTAGAGGTTTTCAGCAAGCAGGAGGATAATGGAAATCAAAGCTATATCATTTATTTTTATTATGGAAATGAAAAATATGCAGTTGTCGGAATAAATGATAAGGATTTTTTGAAGGAAATTGCAATCAAATACCAGGAGGCGGTAGTGGATAATTATTGAAATCAGTAATAAGAGGTTGGGTGAAAAACTCAATCTCTTTTTTAAAAGTATTTTCTAAAAACTTTTTCAAAAAAGTTAAAGTTCTTTGTAAGATTTGAAGAATAAATCACATGTACTATATAGAGGGACAATTTGAGCCTCTAAAAGTGTAGCAAAAAATCTTATGAAGGAAAGGAAAACACGAGTGAGAAAAAGAAAACAAAAGAGTGGAAAAATGGTTGCTTTGGTATTGGCACTGATTTTTGCTTTTAGCGTGCCGGCACAGGAAGCACATGCAGAGGAAGCGTATCTCAATGAGGATACCACTATGAAAGTAACTGTAACAAACATGAGCCCGGAATATAGTATTTCGGATGTGCGGCCTATAACAACGATGTTTGATTGCGAAATCATTATGGCATTTAAAATGGACGAGGGGTTATGTATGACCTTTACTACATCCTGTATAGGAGCTGCCAAGGTTATAGGTGTAAAAGATATTAAGGTACAGCAGAAGATGTGGTATGGCTGGAAAACGGTACTGACTTCAGATGGTGCAGAATCTTATGACTCAGCAATTTTTGCGGCAGATTTAAAATATGCGGACGCCATTAAGGACAGAACATATCGTGTCATCTGTACACATTATGCGGATTTAGACGGCTACGAAGAAGTTGTGAACGACACGGGAGCATTTAAGTTTACCTACTAACTATCCATAAACGAAACTTTTATATTGCTACACTGGATCAAAACTAAATATTGTATGGGCTGCGGACAGTAGAAAAAACGTTATCTGCAGGCCGTAATAGAGGGCGTGGGATACAGCACACGTATTCAGAAAGTATGCTAAGACCTGCATAAGGGTAAAACGAAGGGAAAAATAAAATAATCTGCGATTGTCATAGTGGGTGGGACAAAATCTTAACGTGAAAGTATAAAGGGGGAACTCTTTCAGGGAAAAGATATAGCTGAACGCATTATAGTAAAGGACATTTCTGTCAGGGATGACAAAAGCAGAAACAGAAAGCGAGAACAAAAGACAATGAGAAGGTACATATTGGCTAATCCGATGATCAGATCCGCAGGGTACGATGCACAACGACAGGTGCTGGAGATGGAGTTCGCAAGTGACGGTCAGATCTGCCAGTTCGATAATGTACCGGAGGAGATATGGTATCGGTTTCGAAGCCATCACCTTCCGGCGCTCTTTTTCCAACATTTCATTATGGGGCATTATCCGGAGCGAAAAATGCAGGAAATAGGGTAGAAAACCCGGGCATACAGGAAATACTCATTCACAGAGGGGAATATCATTACGGAATATCGAAATATAGAGGTAAAAGCTGCGGGGATAGGAATATCCGCCGCGGCTTTTAAAGTTTTACATAAATCTCTTTCCCAAAAAAGTGGAATATGCTATACTGTTACAGAAGTCTTGTCTGATGGAAGGAAAGATTTCGAAATAGGAAGAGAGACGTAGAAATATTTATGGCAAGAGAACTCCAACAGACAGCGCCGGATGATCGGCGGAGAAGAGTACAGCGGTTGAAGAAGATGATCATAGGCATTGTGATCGTAGGACTGTTGATTCCCATCCTGTGCTGTGTCTATCTGATCTGCAGACTGCATGCGATCAATGGGACTTTGCGGGATCTGGAACAGCGCCTGGAGGAACTGGATGCCAGGGACCGGGAACGGCAGACCCTGTTGCAGCAGCTACAGTCAGAGACTGCAATACAGCAAGGTGTCCAAACACAGGAAGAAGTAACTTCCGGTGAAGTGTCGGAGCATACGCCGGAGAGTGATCCAGGACAGGAGATGATTCACAAGGTTTATCTGACATTTGATGACGGTCCCAGTATTTATACCGATGAGATACTGGATATTTTGGACCGGTATCATGTGAAAGCTACTTTTTTTGTGGTGGGAAAGGATGGCTCTGAAGCGGAGGCGGCTTTGCAGCGGATCGTGGAGGATGGTCATACCCTGGGAATGCATTCTTACAGCCACAAGTATAAAGAACTCTATGAATCGCTGGATAGTTTCACAGAAGATTTCGCACGGATCAGAGACGACATCTACCAGGCGACCGGTGTGGAAAGCGTCTATTATCGTTTTCCTGGGGGCAGCTCCAATACGGTCAGCAATATTGATATGCATGAATTTATTGATTATCTGGACAGTCAGGGCGTGGAATATTTTGATTGGAATGTGTCCTCCGGAGATGGCGGAAGCAGGAATCTGTCTATCGATACCTTGTTGGAGAATTGTACAGAGGATATCGATACCAGAGATACATCGATCATATTGCTGCATGACTCTGCGGAGAAACCGACTACGGTGGAAGCATTACCGGATATCATAGAAAATATTCTGGCCAGACCGGATACGGTGATCTTGCCGATCACGGAGAATACCAGGCCGGTACATCATGTGGAATAATTGCAATTTTGAAAGTTCAGGGAACCGGAGAATTGCATTATATTATAGAAAATATTTATAATAGAACAAGAGATAAACGGAGGTACATAATCATGGGATTTTTCTCAGATTTGAAGGAAGATCTGTCACAGGCGGTGAATGAACTGATGCCGGAAGAAGATCTGAATCAGGGAGACGTCGCAGAGACTAAAGAGCAACCGGTTAAGAATATGCCGGAAACGACAGAAAAAGTGCAGACAGAGCAGCCCACAGATGCAACAAAGGATAATGCAGCGTTGGAAGAGATGCTGAAGAACCTGGATTCTATTGAGATCCCGCAGGCAAATGCAGAAGAAAAGCCTGTGGAGGAAGCAGAAGAGACACCGGAACAGTCTGCGGAAGAAGCAGCGCTGGATCTGGATCATGTGCTTCAGAACGATATGACCGTAGGAAGTGTTCTGGAACAGGAACATAGAGAGGAAAACAAAGGAGCAGAGAAGAGAATGGACGTAAAGACCGCATCAGATGAAAACGCAATTATTACTGCCGGCATGGTGATCACCGGAGATGTAAGTTCCGAAGGATCTATGGATCTGGTAGGCACAATTAATGGAAACATTGATATTCTGGGCAAACTGAACATTACCGGATATATCAATGGTAATTCCAAAGCAGCTGAGATTTTTGCAGAAGGCGCGAAGATCAACGGCGAGATCATGAGCGAGGGCTCCGTGAAGATCGGAGCAAGCACTGTTGTCATCGGCAACATTACCGCTACCAGCGCAGCCATCGCAGGTGCAGTAAAAGGTGACATCGATGTACAGGGACCTGTCATTTTGGATTCTTCCGCTATCGTAATGGGAAATATTAAGTCTAAGTCCGTACAGATCAACAATGGTGCGGTGATCGAAGGTATGTGCTCACAGTGCTATGCGGAAGTCAGCCCGACTTCTTTCTTCGACGATTATAAGCCTGAGAAAAAGAAAACAAAATAAGGAGCATACGATCATGAAGAGAATATTACTGAAACTCAGTGGTGAAGCACTGGCAGGAGAGAAAAAGACCGGATTCGACGAGGAGACCGTCAGAAAGGTGGCACTGCAGGTAAAGGAACTGGTAGATGACGGCATCCAGGTCGGTATTGTCATCGGCGGCGGTAATTTCTGGAGAGGACGTTCCAGTGAGAATATCGACCGAACAAAGGCTGACCAGATCGGTATGTTGGCCACGATCATGAACTGTATTTATGTCTCGGAGATTTTCCGCTCGGTAGGCATGATGACCAATATCCTGACTCCGTTCGAGTGCGGCTCCTTTACCAAGCTGTTCTCTAAGGACAGAGCCAACAAATATTTTGCAAAGGGCATGGTAGTGTTCTTCGCAGGTGGTACGGGACATCCCTATTTTTCCACCGATACCGGAGTTGTCCTGCGTGCCATTGAGGTAGAGGCAGATGTAATTCTGCTGGCAAAGGCAATCGACGGTGTATACAATGCAGATCCCGCCAAGGATCCTACGGCGAAAAAATACGATGAAGTATCCATTGATGAAGTCATTGCGAAGAACCTTCAGGTAGTGGATATGACCGCATCCATTCTGGCCAGAGATAACAAGATGCCCATGTGGGTATTCGGCCTGAATGAGGAAAACAGCATTGTGAATACCCTGAAGGGTAAGTTCAACGGAACGAAAGTAACTGTATAAAATCAAAATAATAGAAAGGCGCAGAGCGCAGAAGAGAGGAAATTATGGACGCAAGAGTACAGGTATATAGTGATAAAATGCAGAAGGCATTTGAATTCTTAGAGGCAGATTTCGCTGCCATTCGTGCGGGACGTGCGAACCCTCACGTACTGGATAAGCTGAGAGTAGACTACTACGGAACTCCCACCCCTATTCAGCAGGTAGGTAACGTAACTGTTCCCGAGGCACGTATCATCCAGATCGCTCCCTGGGAGAAGTCTCTGATCAAGGAGATCGAAAAAGCGATCATGACCTCCGATATCGGTATCAATCCTTCCAATGATGGTAGCGTGATCCGTCTCGTATTCCCGGAGCTTACCGAGGAGCGCAGAAAAGACTTGGTCAAGGAAGTAAAGAAGAAGGGGGAAGAAGGCAAAGTAGCCATCCGTAACATCAGAAGAGACGGTAACGATGCTTTCAAGAAGCTGGCAAAGACAGAAGTGTCTGAGGACGAGATCAAAGGTCTGGAGGAGGAGCTTCAGAAGCTTACCGACAAATATGTAAAAGATATTGATGCCCTGATCGACAGCAAGTCCAAGGAAATCATGACAGTTTAAGGATTTAAGAAGGTTTGAAATTATGGAAGAAAATTTGAAAATTCCGAACCATGTAGCGATTATTCTGGACGGTAACGGTGCATTCCTGATCATCTTCGGATTTGTCGAGTGTTGACTCATCAT
>ERZ779898.440-NODE-440-length-19142-cov-3.998376_pt1 | contig 19142 bp, 16 predicted proteins | sample MGYA00511902_ERZ779898 | MGnify/ENA primary metagenome ERZ779898 (study PRJEB29588, sample SAMEA2144588) | human gut metagenome | biome: human gut; feature: human-associated habitat; material: faeces | place: Denmark | collected 2008/2010 ...
AATCTAATATTCCAATTTTTTCGTCTGCCATATTAGGTGTTAATTCTGGATTTTTTACTTCTACTTTATTTATATGTATATTTAAAATTGATTCTAAAAAATCCTTTAACATTGAATTATTTTCTTCTCTTGCAAATATTCTTTTAAAGACATAATCTGATGTTAATGGCAATCTTTTTACTTTTTGTTCTTCTGTTCTAATATTATTTTCTTGTAAATCGTCCATTGGCTTCCTTTCCATTTTACCATCTTATTTACTATTTTTCAACTAATAAGTAAAATTTTTGTATATTTTCTTTCATACTTTTATCTGGAAGTTCTCAATATAATATTTCTCTTTGGATCACAATTGTTTTAATATAAAGTTTGGTATTCAACCTTTCGCTATAGCGAATACAGAAATTAAATTCTTAGATTTAATAGTAGTTTGATAAAATTTTTTAGAATTCTAATAAAAATTAACGTTAATTACTCTTTATAGGTTTTCATCTACTTAAAGTATCTGAATTATATACCTAAAAATGCATAAAAACAAGCATAACCGTGTGTCAAATTTCGACACATTTACGCTTGTTTTTCATTACACCATAAACACATAAATTTCAAGAGCAAATAGTACAATAATTATAATCTACCTTATGCTCCCATTATATTGTACCCATTATCTGCATATATCACTTGTCCTGTTATTGCATCTGACATATCACTTAGCAAAAATGTAGCTACATTTCCAACTTGTTTTGTAGTTACATTTTTGTGTAACGGTGCTTTTTCTTCCACTATTGTAAGCATTGATGAAAAGTCTTTTATTCCTTTAGCAGATAGTGTTTTTATTGGTCCTGCAGATATTGCGTTTACACGCATTTCTTCTTTTCCAAGGTTTTCTGCAAGATATCTTACATTTGCTTCTAATGCTGCTTTTGCGGCTCCCATTACATTGTAACCGTTTATTACTTTCGTAGAACCATGATATGTTAATGTTACTATGCTAGAGTGTTCATTTAGCATATCTATTTCTTTTGCTTTTCTTGTAGCAAGTAGCAATGAATATGCACTGGTTTCCATAGCATGTAAATACCCGTTTTTACTTGTATATATAAAATCATTATGCAAGTCTTCTGTGTTTGCATGTGCTATTGAATGTACTATTCCATCTATTTTTCCATTTTCTTCTTTTATATTTTCAAAAACAGATTTTACCTGTTCGTCATCAGAAGCATCATCTAGTGCATATATTTTGCTGCCTTTAAATTCAGATACAAGTTCTTTTACTTTTTCTTTGTTGCTCTCTCCTCTATATGTAAATATAAGTTTGCCTCCATTTTCATACACTGATTGTGCGATGCCAAACGCAATACTCCATTTATTTCTAATTCCCATTATTAATATTTTTTTGCCTTCTAGTAACATTAGCTAAACCTCCTTAAATCCGCTTATTTTTCTAAATTTTTGGTATCTTTCTTCTACAATTTCATCATTTGTTTTACTTTTTAATTCTTGAACTGTTGTTTGTATTTCTTGTTTTATTTTACCTGTTATATTTTTAAACAATTCTTTTTCTATTTTCTCGTTATCATTTATTTTGTTTTCTTTCAGTGTTTTTCTTATTTCTTCTACTTGCATATTGGGTTTCATTTCTATATCCATTGTTTTTTTAATATTTTGATTTTTTTCTATTGTATAATTTTCAATTGACTCCTTAATTACTGTTTCTATTATCCCCATGTCATATAAATCGTTTGCTGTTAATTTCATTCTGTCTGCAGCCTCTTTGAACCTACTCGAATCCTTCCATAGTATGCTACTATATCCTTCTGGAGACAATATTGAATATATAGCATTTTCCAACATTATTACCTTGTTTGCAACCCCTATTGCCAAAGCTCCTCCTGACGAGCCTTCTCCAATTACAATTGCAATTACTGGTACTGTGAGTTTTGCCATTTCAAACATAGATTTTGCAATTGCCTCACCCTGTCCTCTTTGTTCCGCTTCTACACCAGGATAAGCTCCTTTCGTATCTATAAATGTAATTACGGGTCTATTAAATTTTTCGGCCTGTTTCATAATCCTAATTGCTTTTCTATAACTTTCTGGATTTGGCATTCCAAAATTTCTTTCGATATTTTCCCTTGTATTTCTGCCCTTCTGTTCTGCAATTATTGTATAATTTTGATTTTCAATCCTGCCTAATCCACATACCATAGCTTTGTCATCTCCATAGCATCTATCACCATGAAGTTCTATAAATTCATCAAATATTTCATTTATATAATCTAGTGCGGTTTTTCTCTTTGGTTTTCTTGCAATTTCAACACGTTCCCAAGCCGTAAGCACATTTTTTTCTATTTTTTCTACCATATAAAAACTCCTCTTCGAAATTTTTTCTGCTTAGCAATCATCTATTTAATTTTAATAGTCTGCTTAGTGTTTCTTTCATATCTTTTCTTTCTACTATTTTGTCTATAAACCCATGTTCTAGCAAAAACTCTGCAGTTTGAAATCCTTCAGGCAATTCTTCTCCAATAGTTTGTTTTATTACTCTTTGCCCTGCGAACCCAATCATTGCACCCGGTTCGGCTAAAATTATATCTCCTAAGCTTGCAAAAGAAGCTGTAACTCCACCATATGTTGGGTCTGTTAGTACAGATATATACAGCAAGCCTGCTTTGTCTAGCTTTGTTAGTGCAGCAGTAGTTTTTGCCATTTGCATAAGTGATATTATTCCTTCTTGCATTCTTGCACCTCCAGAGCAACAAAATATTACAATTGGTATCTTAAATTCAATTGCCTTTTCTATGCTGAATGTTATTTTTTCACCCACTACTGCCCCCATGCTACCCATCAAAAAGCCACTATCCATTATGCATATTACTACATCTTCTCCATTTATCTTGCCAATTCCACAGCTTACTGCTTCCTCAAGCCTTGTCTTTTCTCTTAATGACTTTATTTTCTTTTCATAATCTTCCAGTCCTAATGGATTTGTAGTATCTATGTTTAAATTGAACCTTTTATATGTTCCTGCATCTATTATTTGCTCTAGCCTTCTGCCAATATGCATTCTAAAATAATGACCACAATTAGGGCACACACTTAAATTGTTTCTCAGATTTTCCTTGTATAAAATTTCTTTGCAATTTTCACACTTTACCCATTTTCCAACTGGTATGTCAATTCTAGAATTTTTGTTATTTATTAGCTTATTTTCTCTTTTCTTTATCTGGTCTACAATCATTGCATTTTCCTCTCTTTTATGCTTTTACATTTCTTAATATAATTTTAGCCAAGTATTCTAATGAACTATGTATTGTATTTTTACTTTAATTATTCCAACTCTAAGAAACTATATTTATTTCAGGATTTTTCTTCCATCATCTTTTCTATAAAGGAGGTGTCAAAGTTTCCTCTTATAAAGTCTGGATGAGTGATTATACTATATAAAAAATCTCTATTAGTATCTATTCCCTCAACTACAAGTTCTTCCAATGCTCTTTTCATTTTACTTATAGCCTCTCCTCTAGTCTGCCCATGCACAATTATTTTTGCTATCATAGAATCATAATTTGCAGGAACGGTGTAACCCGCATAAATTGCAGTATCAACACGTACACCATTTCCTCCTGGAAGGTTTATTCCAGTTATAGTTCCTGGTGAAGGCCTAAATTTTTTACTTGGATTTTCTGCATTTATTCTACACTCAATAGAGCTCCCTCTAAACTCAATATCTTTTTGCTTAATTTTTAATTTTTCTCCTGCTGCAATCTTTATTTGTTCTTTTACTATGTCTATTCCTGTACGCATTTCTGTAATTGGGTGTTCTACTTGAATTCTAGTATTCATTTCCATAAAATAAAAATTCTTATCTTTATCCACTAAAAATTCTACAGTTCCACAACTAGTATATCCAGCTGCTTTTGCTGCTTTTATTGCCGCATTCCCCATTTTATTTCTTAGTTTTTCATCAATAGCAGTTGATGGTGTTTCTTCTATTATTTTTTGATGATTTCTCTGAAGCGAACAATCTCTTTCACCTAAGTGAACAATGTTTCCATGTTCATCTGCTAATATTTGAATCTCAACGTGTCTAGGATTTTGAATAAATTTCTCTATGTATATTTCATCATCATTAAAAGCATTTTTTGCCTCTTGCTTAACAATATTATAATTAGTTTCTAATTCATCAAATGAATTTACTTGCCTTATTCCTTTTCCACCACCACCGGCAGAAGCTTTTAAAAGCACAGGATAGCCAATCTTTTCGCACACTAGAACTGCTTCTTTCAAATTTTTCACACTGCCATCTGAGCCAGGAATTGTTGGAACTCCTTCTTGTTGCATTAATTTTTTGCTATTTGATTTGTTACCTAAAAGATTTATTACATTTGACTTTGGTCCAATAAATTTAATATTTGATTCCTCGCAAATTTTTGCAAACTCTGCATTTTCAGATAAAAATCCAAAACCTGGATGAATGCTATCTGTTTTAGTAATGTTAGCTGCCTCTATTATGTTCTTAATGTTTAAATAACTTTGCTTAGGATTTGCCGGTCCTATGCAAATAGCCTCATCTGCAAGTTTAGTGTGTAGTGCTTCTTTATCAGCCTCTGAATATACAGCAACAGTTTTTATATTCATTTCTTTGCACGCTCTTATAATACGAACTGCAATTTCTCCTCTATTAGCTATCAAAATCTTGTTCATTTTTTAAATTATTCCTAGCCTTTCTCTATTTTTAGTCTTTGTAAAGTTTATAACATACTACTAGCATTTGACTCATAACTATTTTGGGATGTGCACATCATTTCTTAAACAACCGCAAACGTAAACTCTCCCTTTGCAGCAAGTTTACCATCCACTGTTGCAATTCCTTCTCCGATTCCTATCGGACCTTTCTTCTTTATAATTTTTACTTCTAGTTTTAATTTATCTCCTGGCACAACCATTTTTTTAAATCTTAATTTATCAATTCCACCGAATAAAGCATTTTTCCCTTTATTCTCTTCTAGGCTTAATATTGCAACCGCACCAGTTTGAGCTAAGCTCTCTGTAATTAATACACCTGGCATAATCGGATTACCGGGAAAATGTCCCTTAAAATACCATTCATTTTCGTTCACATTCTTATAAGCTATAGCCATTTCTCCAGGTACAAATTCTTCTACCTCATCAATCATTAAAAACGGATCCCTTTGCGGAATTATTTTTTCTATATCTTCTTTCTCTAACATTTTTCCTCCTTTTCGCCCAATAGGGACGCCCCTTTTTGGGCGAAATATTTTTAAGCAATTTCAAATAATGGCGTGCCATATTCTACTGGTTGTCCGTCTTCTACCAATATTTTTTCTATTTTGCCGTTATAATCTGATTCAATTTCATTCATTAGTTTCATTGCCTCTATTATACAAAGTGTATCTCCTTTTTTTACTTCTTTTCCAACTTCAACATAAGCATTTGATGTTGGTGAAGGTTTTAGATAAAATGTTCCAACCATAGGAGATTTAACGATATTGTTTTTTTCTTTTGTTTTTTCTGGGTAATCAGTCTTTTGACTAGAATTTTCTTCTACAATTCCTTGCAAATTTTCTATTTTTTCTTGGGTGTTATTATTTTTCTCTACAAAATAATTGTCCTTTGTTGTCTGATTGTTTTGTTTTGTCATTTTTATCTTTGTTCCATCTGCAAAATCGATGTCTATAGATGTCAACTTAGAATTTCCCATATCTTCCATCAACTGTTTTATTTTGTCATATTCCATTTTAATAATCGTACTCCTTTCTTAATTTTTAATCTTCAAACTTTTTTATTGCTATGCAGGCATTGTGTCCACCAAAGCCCAATGAATTGGATAATACTATGTTTAAGTTTTCTTTTTTTGAATCTCCGACAACTAAATTTAAGTCGCACTCTTCGTCTTTTTCCTTATAATTTATAGTTGGTGGAACAATTCCTTCCTCCATCGCTTTTGTACATATTATTGCTTCAACTGCACCCGCAGCTCCAAGCAGATGGCCTGTATTGCCCTTTGTTGAGCTTACCATTACATCAGTATTGTTTCCAAATACTTTCTTTATTGCTAGGGTCTCTGTTAAATCATTTAAATGAGTAGATGTTCCATGTGCATTTATATAATCTACTTCATTTGCCGATATTTTGGCATCATCCAGGGCTCTTTGCATTGCACAGGCTCCTCCTTCTCCGTCAGGACATGGTGATGTTATATGATATGCGTCTGTTGTTGCACCAAAGCCTATTATTTCTCCGTAAATTTTTGCATTTCTACGTTTTGCATGTTCTAGCTCTTCTAGCACAACAATTCCCGCACCTTCTCCCATTACAAAACCGTTTCTTTGCTTATCAAAAGAAATGCTTGCTCTATTTTTATCTGTTTCAAATGATAATGCCTTCATATTTTCGAATCCAGCAATTCCAACCTCACATATAGCAGCTTCTGCTCCACCTGCTATAACAACATCCTCTAACCCTAATTTGATTGTTTTATATGCTTCTCCAATCGCATGAGTTGAAGATGCACAAGCAGTTAAAATAGACATTGACTCTCCTTTAAACCCAAATTCAATTGCTATGTTTCCAGCAGCCATATTTGCTATTGACATTGGAATAAACATTGGAGATACTCTTTTATTGCCTTTTTCGTTGTCTATTCTACATTGTTCCTGAATAGTAGTAAGCCCTCCAATTCCTGAACTTACGAATATTCCAACTTTATTAAAATCTGTATTTTCTTTTGAAATTTCACTAGATTTTACAGCCTCTCTTGCTGCAATCATTGCAAATTGAGAATATCTATCTAATCTTTTTGCCTGCTTTGCTTCAAAGTGTTCAAGCGGATTGTATTCTTTTACTTCTGCAGCAAGCTTAGTTTTAAAGTTTTCTGTATTAAATAAAGTAATTTCATCTATTCCGCATTTCTTTTCCTTTATTGAATTCCAGGTTTCCTCAACATTTTTTCCAATTGGAGTTATTGCACCTAATCCTGTTATAACAACTCTTTTATCCATTTTCTCCATTCCTCTCTAACCGATTTTACTCTTTACCAGCGTTTTAAATAAGACTGGTTAAGTCTTTCTATTTTTGCCAAATTACATTAACATTCCGCCATCTACATTAATAATTTGTCCTGTTATGTATGAGCTTTGTTCTCCTGCCAAAAATTTTACAACATTTGCCACATCTTCTGGCGTTCCCATTCTTCGTAATGGTATATTTTTTGCAATTTCTTCTTTTACTTCTTGTTTCAAAACATCCGTCATTTGTGTTTCTATAAATCCCGGTGCTACCGCATTTACCAAAATGTTTCTACTTGCGATTTCTTTTGCCAAACTCTTTGTAAATCCTATTATTCCCGCTTTAGAAGCCGAATAGTTTGTTTGACCAGCATTTCCGCTTATTCCAACCACTGAAGAAATGTTTATAATTCTTCCACTTCTTTGTTTTATCATATATGGTATTACGTTTTTTGTTACATTGAATGTGCCTACAAGATTAACATTTATAACATCTTCAAAATCCTCTTTTTTCATTCTCATCAATAATGCATCTTTTGTAATCCCTGCATTATTTACTAAAACATCAATCTTTCCAAATTCATTTATAATCTGGTTTACCATATTTGCAGTATCATCAAAAATTGATACATCACCTTTTACTGGCAAGCATCTTACATTTAACTCTTTTATCTGTTTCTTTATATTTTCTAAGTCTTCATTTTCTTTTCTATAATTAAATGCAATGTCATAACCATCTTTTGCAAATTCTATTGCAATTTGCTTTCCAATCCCTCTGGTTGCTCCTGTTATAAATGCTACTTTAGCCATTCTCTTTAACCTCCTTAATCACTTGCTCTAAACTTTGGACATTATTTATATTCATTATTTTTACATTTTCAAACTTCATTCTTTTTACAAAACCGCTTAAAGTTTTTCCTGGACCAATTTCTATGAATGTGTCTATCCCACTTTCATACATGGTTTTTAGGCATTCCGTAAACCTTACTGGATTCATTATATGTTTTGCCAAAATTTCAGATATATTGTCTTTTTCTTCATAATACTTTCCATCTAAATTCTTTATTACTATAGAATTTTTCGAGTTTATACTTATCTTATCTAATTCCTTCTTCAATTCTATTGAACATTCACTTAATTTTTCTGTATGAAATGGTCCTGAAGTGTTAAGCAGACTTACCTTCTTAGCTCCTGCTTTTTTTGCCTCTTCTCCAGCATTTAATACAGCCTGTTCTTCACCAGAAACCACAACTTGTCCAATTGTATTATAGTTTGCTGGCTTTACAAAACCAGATGAAATATTTTTGCAAATTTCTTCTACATTTTCATCATCTAAGCCAAGTATTGCGGCCATTTTCCAATTTCCTTTCGGAGTAAAATTTTGCATTATTTTCCCTCTTTTAGAAACTATATTTATTCCATCTTCTATATTAAAAACACCATCTTCTATTAAAGCTGTATATTCTCCAAGGCTTAGTCCTGCCATTGCATCTGGTACAATTCCATTTTTCTTTAATATTTGCGATATTCCTAAACATTCTATTAAAATAGCAAGTTGTGTATTTTGAGTCTTGTTGAGTTCAACATCTGGTCCATCAAAACTAATTTTAGCAATATCTATTCCAGTTATTTTTTCTGCGCATTCATATAATTTTTTTATTTCTATAAAATTTTCATACAGGTCTTTGCCCATTCCAACAGATTGTGAGCCTTGCCCAGAAAATAAAAATCCAATTTTCATAGTGTATCTTACTCCTTTCTTACAATTTGGCCGAAAATTTGTAAATATTTTTCAGCCATTATTCATCCACTAGCACTGCATATGTTGATGTGCTATTTAATCTTCATTCTTTGAAATCCTTGTCTTTAGCACTTTTTCAAATCTATTACAAAATTCTGATATTATTTTTTCTCTATCAATGTCAATTCCAGTTTCTTTTTTTATTGATGTTGCAATCTGCTTTATATCTTCTGAAAAGTGTATTTTGCAAGTATTTATTCCAATTCCAATAACTAAAAATTTAGTTATTCCATTCTCCACTTTAGATTGTGTTAATATTCCTCCAACTTTTTTGTTGTTAAGCATTAGGTCATTTGGACTCTTTATTGTAAGTTTCACTTTATATAAGTCTTCAAATATTTTCTGTATTATTGTAGCCATGTCTATTGTTATTCCTTCTAATCTCTCTGGTTTGTCATTTATCTTTACATAGAAAGAAAAGGCAATATTTTCAGTTTCGTCTGTGTGCCATACTCTGCCATGAGTCCCTTGCCCATTAGTCTGAATGTTGCTCATCACAAGCATTCCATCTGTTATCTTATTGGAATCAACAAGTCTCCAAATTTCACTTTGCGTTGAATCTATTTTCTCATAATACTTAAAATTTTGTCCTAATTTATTAGTTTTCAGATTTATTAATTTCATCTAGATTTGCCTGCCTCTTTATCTTATTCGTTGTTGTTTTTATTAATGGTTCTTCCGTCAAAATTATACCTCTAATTGCTTTATACTTTGGCATTTGCGTGTTAATTATCTTTACCTTTCCTGCTAATGTTTTTCGTATTTCTTCATCAGTAGTCGCTCCATAAACATCTTTTAAAATCTCTCTGTCAAATACTATTTTTACATTTATCTTAATATCATTTTTATCACTACTTTGTTGCTTTCCAAATATAAAAGATTCTTTTACTCCTTCTATCTTGTTTACCAAACATTCCATTTCTTCTGGAAATATATTCTTACCATTTTTTAGTACTATTACGCTCTTCTTTCTGCCACAGATAAATATGTAGCCTTCGTCATCTATTTTAGCTAAATCTCCGGTATGGAACCAATCTTCCTCAAAGGCCTCCTTGGTAGCTTGTTCATCATTATAATAGCATAATGCAACATTCGGTCCTTTTACCAATAATTCTCCCATTCCATCTTTATCTGTATTTGCAAGTTTAACCTCTACACCTGGAATAGCCTTACCAATCGAGCCTGTTTTATATTCTTTATTAGTTCCAACAGCAACTACTGGTGATGTTTCAGTTAGACCATATCCTTGCACAATATTTATTCCAAGTAACCTATATCTTGCTTCTATTTCTGAATCTAAAGCTGCTGCTCCACTTATAAACAATTTAATATTTCCGCCTATTAGATTATGAATTTCCTTAAAAGCCTGTTTTCTTTCTTCCATTGATGAATTTTTATATTCTTCTTCTTTTCTTAATATTTCTTCTAATTTTCCTTGCTTTTCTAAGTTTTTTCTAATCATCATAAAAATTCTCTCATAAATTCCTGGGACACAAGCCATAACTGTAACTTTATATTCATTTAAATTTTCTACAACATGCCTTATTCCATCGCAGAAAACTGTTTGAGCACCTTTATAAAGCGAAAATAAAAAGCCTACGGTGCACTCAAAAACATGATGAATTGGCAATATTGAAAGTATAGTATCTGTTGAATTTACATCTAAAACGCTCCCAATTGCCATCAAATTAGAACTTATATTTTTGTGTGATAATGCAACCACCTTTGAATTTGATGTTGTTCCTGAAGTAAATAACATTATACTCATCTCGTCAGCATTTATCTTTGCATCTATAAACTCTTTGTTACCTTGTTTTACCAGCTCTTTACCTTGTTTTATCAATTCTTGCATTGAATAAATTCCGTCTGTATTTTCTAAATTATCCATCGATATAAGATGTTTTAATTTATTCTCTGGACTTCTTTTTATTTTTTCTAGTACTTCTTCATATTTACTTGAGTAGAAGATAGCTTCAATCTCAGAGCGTTCTATCAAATTTTCAAGTTCATTTTCTGGAAGTGCTTTATCTAATGGTACAACTGTTCCTGTTCCACAAACTACCGAAAGATACGCAATCTCCCACTCATACCTATTTTCTCCTATTACTGCTATTCTTTTATCTTTAAGCCCTATATCTATTAATGCTGTTCCTAGAGCATCTATCATATTTCTAACTTCTTTATGTGTTATAACCTTATAATTTGGTTGTGTATTCTCATCTTTTTGCTTTATTTTATATGCTGGTTTATCTCCATATAATTCTTTTGTTTTGTTCAGCATATCTTTTAAATCTGTAATTTCTATTGTTTCATATAATTTTTCTGACATATATTCCTCCTTTGAATTTGCAATATTTTTATACCACAAATTGTAGAAAATGTCCTTAGACTGAAAGGTCAGTTCAAATTTATTATTTGGACAATTTCTGCAAAAAAAGACTCTGAACCTGTGTTGCTCCGTTTTATTTGAACAACGTTAAGTTTCAGAATCTTCTCTTTTATTCTTAATTTGCAAGCATTAAATTTAAACTTTTTATTATTTCTTTTCTTTGTACTAATTTTGAATTTTTGCATATATTATTCTTTATTTCACATCCAAATTTGTCTTTTATGAATTTATCTGTATTCTCGTTAGGAGAAAATAGAATTGAATAACCTCTTATTGTATCAATTATGTTTATAATCAAACAGTCATACTTAAATCTATCTATTAAATAATTGCAAACAGCCATCAATTCTTCCTTATTTTTTTCTATAAATTTTTCTGCATCAACTATTTCTAGCTGTCCAACAGTCATTCTAATATCTCCACACTCTAGAGGAATTTCAGCTTCTACCTCATTTTTTAGAGATGATTTAAATACGGACTTGGCTTTAAATATTTCTTCTATTTTCTCTTTGCTTATTTCGTTACATTGTTCTTCCAGCCATTTCGCAACTTCTATGTCTCTTTGCGATGTGTTAGAAGATTTTAAAGCAAAAGAATTCGACATTATTCCATAATATAAAAGTATTGCGGAATTTCTTGAAATAGGTATGTGGTTTTGTCTAAATCTATCGGCAACTAAAGTAGCAGCGGCACCAATCTCTTCATTTTCAAGTATCACATTCTCAGATAATTTTTCTCTAAGCCTATGATGATCTATTACTTCAACAATTCTGCTTACATCCACGAATGGTACGAGTTTAGGATTATTTGAATCAACCAATACGATATTTGCATCTTTTTCAATCTCGTCTACCGAATCCAGTTCTATCCCAAACATATCACACACAATATGTGGTTCGGTCTTTATATTTTTACAAACATAATATCTACTTGACTTGCCTTTTTTATTAAGATATTCTGAGTACGCATACATTGAAGATATTCCATCTAAATCTGGATGCTCATAAGATGTTACAACATATTTCTCCATTTATATACCTAAGTCCCAATATTTGTATATTGAGGCTTTCCTTTCTTATTTAGATTTTTTGATTATTAATAGTTCTTTTTGCAATTATCTGAACCTTTTTAGCCTGAAAATAATTCACATTAGGATTATATTTATCTTTTTCCGCATAATCAGATATTTTAATTTCAAGGTTCCACTCCTTATATATGTCTTTGATAAATTCAATTAATTCTTCACATGCAAAATTGGCTTCTCCCTGTATTTTTTTTACATTTCCAAACCTATCCTTACGGTTGATATCTGCAAAAATAATAAAATAATTAACTCCTTTAGGCTTAGTATGTTTGGATGCCATCTCAATAATCCCCATTGCTTTTTCTTTTTTTAAATAGTGCAATACATCCTTTGAGAAAATAAAATCATAATCCTTTTTTATATTAAAATCGTTTAGATTCATCTCATATACATGTATATTGTTCTTTATTCTGGAATTTAATTTTTTTAACAATATGTTTTTGTTTATTATATCAACTGCATCAACATAGAATCCCCTATTTGCCATCCACATACTATACTGTCCATATCCATATCCCATATCTAATGAAATTACTTCTTCATTATTACTAATCGAATCTACAATGTTTTTAAAACTCTCCGAAGGCAAACAAGTAAGTCCTTCTTCATTATCTTTATTTTGTGTTACTAATTTAGTATAATAATTTTTTATTACTAAATTTTCATTACTATTATGGTACATTTCTTATATTTAAGTCTGTTGTAAGACTATATCTCCTTTGCTCAATGATTTGCATTGCAATGTTAATATCGCAATTAGCAACATATATTAATTCTTCTAACCTATCAGGCTTATTTTTCACTACCATACCTGCTAATGTGTTTATATCTTCATCTTTATAATATTTTTTAAATAATTGCATATTATCTTTTATTGTAATCTTAGTCATTTCAAATTCACTAATTTGTTTGTATGAAATTCTATTTTCTGAATTGTAAACACGATATCTATGGTATGGTTTATCAAAAAAGTAAATTTCATTTTTTTGATTTGTTTTATATCTATAATTCATAATATATACTCCAAATGACCAATCTTGCCATTTTTGTATTTTAGTATTATAGCCACCACATTTTATTCCATCAATCCTTCTATATATTATAAATAATGGAATATGATGTTTATGTACCGCTAATTTTTCTGTGATTTTATAACTACTAATAGTATATCCCTCAAAATCACCAAACATGTTTGATATACATTGTGTAAAAGCTATATTATTATTTTTTTCAAGAATATCAATTGATTTATCTATGTATGAATTTTCTCCTTGATATTTATCTGCTGTGTCTAGCATATCATCTCCATCTAACATAAGAATATATTTGTAGTTTGCATTTTCTAGTCCCTTATTTCTTGAATATTGTACTCCCATATTTTTCTTATTTCTAACATATATAATTTCACAATTATCAAGTTCATGCTCTTTAATTTCAGTTGAATCATCTACAACTATAATTTCATATTTATGTATAAGTTTTAGTTTGTGTATTGCTTCTATATTTTCTTTTACGAATTTATAATTATTACAACATGTTATAATAATACTTATACCCAATTTTTCTTCACAATTCATATTTTTCATAGTAAATCACTCTTTATCTCCTTGCCATTCATTTTTAACGAAAGAGCTATACATGAGATTAAATTCATCACATTTTTATGCATGCTCAAACGACTCTTGCTTTCTTTATCATAAATCCAGTTTTCCATTACCTTTTTATTACTTATATTATGAAATAATCCATTATATTCTTTCTCTGTTATAGGTTCTTCATCTTTTAACAAATTAAAATTACTTCTAGTAGTAACAACAGCTTTGGCCCCTATCTTTTCAATATTATTATTTATTTTTTCTGGTACATCAAAACAACTCACATGCATTGAATACAATACTGATAATTGTGCTTCGACATCAACAGAAGAAATTCTTCCATTTTTGTTATACACTCCTACAGGAAAATCTTTCCAAAATCTTATTGATGGAGTCGTTTGTTCAAAAGAAAGAGTTCCAAGAGTGATCACACTTTTCTTCGTTTCATTTTTTAATTCAAAGGCAACAACAAAGTCGGTTTCCCCAAATTTCACATTTTTATTTTTTTTCTTAAAATTTTTATCGTAATCATCAAATTTTTCACTAATCTTTTTGGAAATTCTATCATTTTGATCAAATGGATATGCTGCATAAGTTTTTACAGCCATAATCATATGATCATTGGGGTATATTAACTTATTCAACTCTACAAGCTGTATAAATATATCCAAATAATGATATGCTCCATGCATTAGCATTCCATAACCGTATTTATACGGATGATCCTCCCTTTCTAAATATTCTTTATGCAAATTCCAAACCCCACCATTAACTCTCATATTTATTGACGTTACTGGTGTTGAATATTTAATTACTCTCTTTTTTATATTCTCAATTAAAATTTCATTATAAATTGGATGATATCTTCCTAAAGTCATAACAGATGTTTTTATATCTTTTTTCTGAGCCATATTACATATCTTCTTCATAGTATGACTTATTTTCTGCGGATAAAAAACACCTTTCTTTAATGGTGCAAAAATTGGCTTTTCAATAAGACAATCATAACCCTTTTCTAAACAATAAGTTAAATAAAATAAATGTGATCTTAGCTCTGTAGCAATATATACTTTTATTTTATCTTGAGATTTTTCTTGAATGGTTTTAAATGCATCTTCTATCTGTTCAATACCAACATTTCTCTTGTTAGCTTTTAAATATATTTCATTAGCAGGTTTTATATAAATTTTACTTATCCTATTCTTTATTTCATTTTTACTATCTTCCAAATCGATTATAGAATACGAACTAATCTGTTTATCTTTAATTGCTTTTTCAATTATATCTATATATTTATTAGAAACAATTTCGTCAAAGCCTATTATAATAAGTTGATTCATCGTTTATCCCCTTTCTTACTTTTATTAAATATTTTTATATTTGCTCTAATCTCTTTATTGTGTCTTCTAGCATTTCTTTGTATTTTTGCATTTTTTCTTTTTCTTCTTGAACCTTAGCCTCTGGAGCCTTGTTTACGAATCCTGGATTTGAAAGCATTTTCGTGCTTCTTGCAACTTCTGCTTCAAGTCTTGTTTTTTCAGCCTCTAGCTTTGCCCTTTCCTCAGCTAAATCAACTAATTCTTCTGACGGAATGAATGCTTTTATTCCGTCTGCAAGCAATGTTACGACATGTTTTGGTATGTTTGTTTCATTTTTTTCTATCTCAATCTTAGAAGCAAATCCAAGTTTTTCAAGCCATGATTTAGAATTTTCTATTAAAGTTTTGTATTCTTCATCATCTATTACAAAAATCAATTCTGATTTCTTAGATGGGTGAACATTCATGTTTGTTCTTGTATTTCTAATTTGAATTATTATTTTCTTAATTTCTTCTAGATGATATTCTTCTTTCTCAAATTCATATTCCTCGCAATATGTTGGCCAAGCAGAAATCATTATACTTTCGTCATTTGTATATAGCTCATCATATATTTTCTCAGTTATGAATGGCATAATTGGGTGTAATAATTTTAATATATCTCCCAATACCTTGTTTAGAACTTTTTGAGCTGTTATTCTTGATTCTACAGCTTTTTCATCTGTATTCTCTTTGTTATATAAACGAGGTTTTACAATTTCAATATACCAATCGCAGAACTCATTCCATGTGAAGTCATATATTTTTTGAGCATATACTCCCATATCAAAATTATCAAGATTTGCTGTAGCTTCTTTTATTAGTGTATTTAATTTAGACAAAATCCACTTATCTTCATATTCTAATTTTGAAACATCTATGTCCATTATTGATGATGATGATACATTTTTTCCTCCGTCCCCAGATTGTATTCCATTTATATTCATTAGAACGAATTTTGATGCGTTCCATAGTTTGTTTGCAAAGTTTGAAGCTGATTCTAGTTTTTCTGGCATGTATCTTATGTCATTTCCTGGTGTTATTCCCATTATTAATGATAAACGTAATGCATCTGTTCCATATTTGTCTATTATTTCTAGTGGATCTATTCCATTTCCTAAACTCTTAGACATTTTTCTACCTTGAGCATCTCTTACAATTCCATGTATTAGTATATCTTTAAACGGAACTTCACCTGTGTGTTCTATTCCAGAAAACATCATTCTCATCACCCAAAATGGTATTATGTCATATCCTGTTACTAATGTTGAAGTTGGATAGAAGTATTTGAAATCTTCTGTTTGTTCTGGCCAACCAAGTGTTGAGAATGGCCATAATGCAGAACTAAACCATGTATCTAATGTGTCTTCATCTTGATGCAAGTGTGTGCTTCCACATTTATCACATTTTTCTGGCATTTCTTTTCCAACCATTATTTCACCGCAGTCATCACAGTAATATGCAGGTATTCTATGTCCCCACCATAATTGTCTTGATATACACCAATCTTTGATATTTTCTAACCAATTGAAATATGTTTTATCGAATCTTTCTGGTATAAATTTTGTTTTTCCATTCTTTACGGCTTCTATTGCTGGTTTTGCAAGTGGTTCCATTTTTACAAACCATTGTTTTGAAATCATTGGCTCTATTATTTGATGACATCTATAACATTTTCCTACATCATGTGTGTAGTCTTCTATTTTTATTAACGCACCAATCTCTTTCAATTTTTCTACTATACGTTTTCTTGCTTCATATATGTCTATTCCTGCAAATTCGGGAACTATATCATTCATTATTCCGTTTTCATCAAATACTTTTATCATTTCTAAATTATTATCTAATCCAGCTTGATAATCGTTTACATCATGTGCAGGAGTAAGTTTTACCGCACCTGTTCCAAACTCCGTCTCAACGAAATCTGCCGAAATTATTGGAATTTCTCTTCCCACTATTGGAAGCACAACTGTCTTTCCAATGTAAGCCTTATATCTTTCATCATTTGGATTTACTGCAACACCAGTATCTCCTAGCATTGTCTCTGGTCTTGTTGTAGCAACTATTAAATATTTTCCTTCCTCACCCTTTATTGGATATTTAATATGCCACAAATGTGTAGGTTCTTGCTCATATTCGACTTCTGAATCTGAAATTGATGTATGACAAGTTGGACACCAGTTTATCATTCTTTCGCCTCTGTATATTAGTCCTTTATTATACAAATTAATAAATACAGTTTGAACAGCATTAGAAAGCCCTTCGTCTAGAGTAAATCTTTCTCTTGACCAATCGCAAGAACTTCCAAGTTTTCTAATTTGCTTTGTGATTATTCCACCGTACTCCTTTTTCCAGTCCCAAGCTCTTTTTAAGAATTCTTCTCTGCCTAAGTCTTCCTTAGTAATTCCTTCTTCTTTTAATTTAGCAACAATCTTAGCCTCTGTTGCAATAGAAGCATGGTCTGTTCCTGGAACCCAAAGAGCATTAAATCCAGTCATTCTCTTATATCTAATTAATATATCTTGCAATGTCTCATCTAAAGCATGTCCCATGTGTAATCTACCAGTAATGTTTGGTGGTGGAATTACTATTGTATATGGCTTTTTAGACTTATCATTGCTAGGCTTAAAATAGCCTTTTTTCTCCCAATTCTCATAAATTTCATCTTCAAAATCTTTTGGATTAAATTTTCCTTCTAGTTCGTGTTTACTCATAAAACATCATCCCTTCTTTAAATATTTTGTTTTTTAGTTACAGTAGCATTTTTCATATAAAACAAAAAATTGCCACTTAACCTAAATTTAGTTAAGGGCAAGAATATTTCTCGCGGTACCACCTTATTTGTATACTTTCTATAAAATATACATCTCATTTGTTTTGTAACGTAAACTACACGGATATATTTACTATTATTTCTATATATCAGCTCCCAAGCTACATTCAGTTTAACTTTCTATAAGAAGATCTCAGCATTTTTTCTTCTTTTCTCTGGATAGATGTTCCAAACTTACTCCTCTTGTTCTTCGCTTTTAATTATTATGTTACTATAATAACATATTTTATACAGAAAAATCAATAGAATTAAATAAATTCCATTGATTTAGTTCACTTTCAGTTTTTAATAGCCATATGTATATCTTTCGCTATAGTAAAAGTACCTAATTTTTCTCATTTAATATTGCTTTTACTTCATCAACTTTTAATTCGACTATTTGAGCTATTTGTTCTATAGATAAATCAGCATCTTTCATTCTTTTTACAATCTCGTTAGTTTTTTCCTTTTTCCCTTTTTCCAATGCTTCTTCCGCTTCTTTTTTTAATTGTAATCTGTCAGCTATTTCAAGTGTTCTATTTAAGGCTTTCCTTCTCAATATATCATCTTGACTTATTCTGTCTAACTCTTCTTTGGCTTCCTTAATGTCTTTATTTTCTTCCATTATACGAGTTACCTCCTCTTTTTCCGGATTGTCTAGAAAAAGCATCCATTGTAGTACTTCGTCATTTGGATTTTTATGGTATGCTTTTAGTACCTTCGGTATCTCTATTATAATAATTTCAAAATAATCTGTCAATATAAGATGTGTATTTTCGCTCTCTCGTATTTTCCATGTTGTCTGCGGTTTTCCAAGATTTTTGGTTAATTTAAAATCATCATCTAAAATTATTATTGATATTGTTTTTCTTAAATCACTGTATGTATCTCCAATTTTTAAATTTGCAGCATACATTTTTGCCCAATAATATACAAATCTCTCAGCTATATTATCATTTGAAGTGAGTTGTACCTCTATGTCACATTCAGTATTCCCATTAATTATTGCTCTTAAATCTAACCTTCCATTTTTATCATCTGCATTTTCATTTAGTAAATCCGTACTTTTATCAAGC
>ERZ779898.458-NODE-458-length-18498-cov-3.343057_pt1 | contig 18498 bp, 18 predicted proteins | sample MGYA00511902_ERZ779898 | MGnify/ENA primary metagenome ERZ779898 (study PRJEB29588, sample SAMEA2144588) | human gut metagenome | biome: human gut; feature: human-associated habitat; material: faeces | place: Denmark | collected 2008/2010 ...
TGGAGTAGTACAGGATCACATAATTATGCGGCATATGGAAGATTAGTTGCAAATAGTAGTAGTGTAAATCCAACATTTAAGTGTAGTAATAGTAATGACTTGTATACAATTTCAACAAGTAGTAAAGGAAATAAAAAATTAGCAAATCCAATTGGACTTATTGTAGCAGATGAAGTAGTAATGGCCGGAGGAGCATGGAATAGTGGAAATAGCAGTTATTACTTATATAATAATGCAAACTATTGGACAATGTCTCCCTCTAACACTGCAAGTGCTATCGTATTCGGTGTGAATTCATATGGCTACCTCGACAGCGATTGGGGCGTTTATAACTCGGTTGGCGTACGTCCTGTAATTAATCTAATAAGTGATATAACGCTGTTCGGAAGTGGAACAGGTACTGACCCTTATGTAGTAATTTGAGTTGTAAATAAAATGTAAATATAAAGTTATCTTTAGGAAAGGTAACTCTTTTTTTGAGGAGTTAATAGACGGATTTTATTTTATTTGATAAAATATTATTGGTGATATAAATGATTAAAACGGTTTTTATGGGAACGCCGGATTTTGCTGTTCCTATTCTTGATATATTAATTAAAAATACAGAAGTGGTTTTGGTTGTTACGCAACCAGATAAATATGTAGGAAGAAAAAAGGTTCTTACGTTTTCTCCTATTAAAGAAAGGGCTTTAGAAAATAATATTCCTATTTTTCAGCCTACGAAAATACGTTTAGATTATGCTGAGATTGAAAAATATCAACCCGATTTAATTGTAACGTGTGCTTATGGTCAAATTGTACCTAAAGGTGTACTTGATATTCCAAAATTAGGTTGTATTAATGTTCATGCTTCTTTACTTCCTAAATATCGAGGTGGTGCTCCTATTCAACATGCTATTATGAATGGAGAGAAAGAAACAGGTATTACCATTATGTATATGGATGAAGGAATGGATACAGGAGACATGATTGAGAAAAAAAGTGTTTTAATAGATGAAAGTGATACATTAAGAACTTTAAGTTTAAAATTAAGCAAAGTAGGTTCTGAATTATTAGAAAGGGTACTTCCTAGTATTATTGATGGAACAAATAAACGAGTAAAACAAGAGGATAATATGGCTACTTATGCAAGAATTATTAAAAGAGAAGATGAACATCTTGATTTTCATAAAAGTGCTTTGGAAATATACAACCAAGTGCGAGCTTTAAGCCCAGAACCTTTAGCTAATTTTATTTTGAATGGTGAAGAGATTAAAGTGATTGAAGGATATGTTGGTGAAGATACAAAAAAAGAAGTGGGATGTATTTGTGAGATTAAAAAAGATGCAATTGGTATAGCTTGTTCTGATAAAATTTATTATGTAACGAAATTAAAGCCTTTTAGTAAAAAAGAGATGGGTGTTCGAGATTATTTAAATGGAGCAAAAAAAGAGAACTTATTAAATCAAATAGTAGAATAGAGGTTATTATGAGAAAAGAAAAATTAAAAGAAGAAAAAGTGCCAAGTAAGTTTAAAGCATGGAAGAAGAAAATGAAAGAAACTCCTAAAGGGAGGGCTTATTTAAAACTTATTTATTGGGCTATTTTCTTTGCTATTTTATTTATTTTTTTAGCTGTTACAACTATGATAACAAGTGATTATAATGCTCCTACTTCTTATGAAGATGGGGCCAAAGAAGAACCGGAAATACCTAGTGAAACAGAGTTTAATCCGGAAGTGATTTTAGATATGCAAACCAATTTATTAAATGGAACTTATGATTATAAGTACTATATTGAAAATAGTAGTGGTAGTTATTTATTTGATGGGACTAAATATAATGATTATGAAGAAGGATATAAAAATTATACAAATGAAAGTGGGAATGGTGTTATTAAATACTATAAAGATAATACAGGGGTATATCAAGTAAATGGAGAAGAAAAAGTTTTAAGTGATGCAGTATATCAAAATATAGATACAAATTATTTAAATTTGCAGTATATATTTGATGTTATAAATAAGTTAGAACTGCAGGAAGATACTGGTAATTATGGATATCCTGTATATTATGGAGTAGATCCTTATTATCGCTATACCATTAATATTAGTAAAGATGAGACCAAAATTACAGATATTTCCATTGTTTCATTAGATGAGACCGTATCTTATTTGTTATCTTTTTCTAATTTAGAGGAGGCTCATAATGAATAATTTACTTGGAGTTACGAAAGAAGAATTAGAGCAGTATTTTTTAGATATTGGAGAGAAAAAGTTTAAAGCTACTCAAATATTTGAATGGTTATATCAAAAAAGAGTTTTTAATATTGATGAATTTAGTAATGTAAAAAAAGAAATTAGGGAACGTTTAAAAAATGATTTTAATTTGCATTTTATAGAGATTGAAAAGAAAGAAGAAGATGAACTAACTAAAAAATATCTTTTTCGTTTACAAGATCAAGAATTTGTAGAAGCAGTTATTATGATGCATGATTATGGAACAAGTATTTGTATTTCTTCGCAAGTTGGTTGTAATATGGGGTGCCGTTTTTGTGAATCGGGAAGGCAAAAGAAAATAAGAAATTTAGAAGCTTATGAAATGGTAGAACAAATACTTGTTGTAGAAAAAGATTTAGGGGTTAGAATTAGTAGTGTTGTTATTATGGGAATTGGGGAACCTTTAGATAATTTTGATAATATTATTTCTTTTATTAAAATTATTAATGATCCAAAAGGGATTCAAATTGGAGCTCGTCATATTACTTTATCTACTTGTGGATTGGTGCCTAAAATTTATGAATTAGCAAAATTACCAATTCAAATTAATTTAGCCATTTCTTTTCATGCTCCTAATGATACTTTAAGAAATGAACTCATGCCTGTCAATAAAGTGTATAGTATTCCCTTGTTATTAAAGGCAATTCAGGATTATTTACAAGTTACAAGTAGACGAGTAACGATTGAATATGTTATGCTTAATAATGTAAATGATAGTAAGGAATGTGCGATAGAATTAGCTAAATTATTTCAAGGTATGAATATTTATGTTAATTTAATTCCTTATAATGAGACAAATCATTTAGAATTTAAGAGAAGTAGTAAAAATAAAATACAAGAGTTTTATGATACTTTGAAAAAGGCAGGTATCAATGTTACAATAAGAAAAGAGTTTGGCTCTAATATACAAGCAGCTTGTGGACAATTAAGAGGGAGTATGAAGAAATGAAATCATTTTATTTAACAGATACAGGAAGGGTAAGGACGCATAATGAAGATTCGGTTACTATTCTTAAGAATGCAAATAATGAATATTTGATGATTGTTTGTGATGGAATGGGAGGCCACCGGAAAGGGGAAGTTGCCTCTTCTATGGCAATTACTGCTTTGGGAAGTCGTTTTAATAAAATATCTAGTATTGGTTCAAAATTAGATGCGGTAAATTGGCTTAATGATACGGTAAACGAGATTAATAAGAATATTTTAGAATATGCTAGTAATAATCCAGATTCTATGGGTATGGGGACGACAATTGTTGTAGCACTTCTTACTCATGATTATCTTATTTTTGGCAATATTGGCGATTCTTCTGGTTTCGTTATGAAAAATGGCCAACTACATAAAGTTACAAAAGATCATACTTTAGTTAATTTGCTTGTACAAGCTGGTAATTTAACCGAAGAAGAAGCTAAATATCATCCTAAAAGAAATGTTTTAATGAAAGCTTTGGGTGCTGCTAATACTGTGGAGTTAGATATTTTTGATGTTGTAGATATGACATTTGATTCTATTTTACTTTGTAGTGATGGTTTAACGAATATGCTTACAAAAGAACAAATTGAAAAAGTATTAAATGATAGAGAATTAGAAATTGAGGAGAAAGTAAGTAAATTGATAAGAAAATGTAATGCTAGAGGGGGGACTGATAATATTTCAGTTGCATATTTGGTTTATAATGAAGGGAGTAAAGAGTCATGATAATGAAAGGTCAGAAGATTAGCGATCGTTACCAAATTATTAAATCTATTGGTGAAGGTGGTATGGCTAATGTTTATCTTGCTTATGATACAATCCTAGACCGAAATGTAGCAGTTAAAGTACTTCGAGGAGATTTATCGAATGATGAAAAGTTTGTAAGACGTTTTCAAAGAGAAGCTCTAGCTGCTAGTAGTCTTAGTCATCCTAATATTGTAGAAGTTTATGATGTTGGAGAAGATAATGGCGAATATTATATTGTTATGGAATATATTGAAGGGAAACATTTAAAAAATCTTCTTAAGAAACGTGGCAAGTTAACTTTAAGTGAAGCAGTAGATATTATGCTTCAAATTACAGATGGTATGGCTTCTGCTCATGATTCTTATATTATTCACAGAGATATTAAACCACAAAATATTATGATTTTGGAAAATGGTTTAGTTAAAATTACTGATTTTGGTATTGCTATGGCGATGAATGCAACACAACTTACACAGACTAATTCAGTTATGGGAAGTGTTCATTATCTTCCACCAGAACAGGCAAGTGGGCAAGGTTCTACTTTACAAAGTGATATTTACTCAATGGGAATTGTGATGTATGAACTGATTACGGGTGAACTTCCTTTTAAAGGAGATAATGCGGTTGAAATTGCTTTAAAACATTTAAAAGAACCAATTCCAGATATTCGAGAAAAAGTTTCTAATGTTCCTAATAGTATTGTAAATATTATTAAAAGATCGACAGCTAAAAATCCAAAGAATAGATATCAAGATGCCAGAGAGATGCATGAAGATTTGCTTACTTGTTTGGATGATACGAGAAGAGATGAAGCAATACTTAGTTTTAAATACCCTGAGTCAGATACAGATGATGCAAAAATTATGAAAATGGTTAAAGATAATAAAAAAGAAAAAATTGATAAAAAAGAAGAGAAGGCTCAAGATAATGAGGTTATTGCAAAGAAAATAACAGGTGATGATTTGAAAAAACAAAATAAATTATTAATTATCCTAGCATTTATATTTACGGGTTTAGTAGTTGGTATTACGGCTTTAATTGTTTTTATTCCAATGATTACAGGGAGTAAGCAAATTGAAGTTCCTGATGTTACAGACATGACAGTTAGTGATGCCATTGATGTTTTACAAGATAAAGGATTTGTTGTATCAGATGAACAGAAGGAAGTGGCTTCATCAGAAATTGAGGAAGGAAGAGTTGTTCGTACTAGCCCGGCAGTTGGTTCAAAGAGAAAAGATGGAACAGTAGTGACTTTATATGTTTCGATTGGTGATACACAAATAGAAATTGAAGATTACTCGGGAGAAAGTTATTTAGAAATTAAAGGAAAATTGGAAGCTTTAGGATTATATGTTTTAATTGAGAAAAAAGAAGTAGAAGAAGATGATGATACAAAATATGAAGATGGTGTTATCATCGATCAATCTGTAGAACCAGGAGAAAAATTATCAGCGGGTTCTAATATTACTTTATATATTCCTGACGTGGTAACAGAATATCCTAATTTTACTGATGGAAGTTATACAGTAGAGCAAGTAGAAGAATTTGCAGAAACTTATGAGTTAACGGTTGATATTGAATATGTAGAAACAGCAGATTATGAACCAGATACCATTTATTATCAATCAAAACCAGAAGGATACCGAGTTGTAGCAGGTCAAACGTTTAAAATAAGAGTAGCAAAAGCAGTTCAAGCGGAGACTGGTGGCGAAGGTGAAGAGCCAGGTTGTGAGAATGGTTTATGCTAAAAGGAATGATTGTTAAAAATATTAGTGATACTTACACAGTAAAAGTAGATTCTAAGCTATATGATTGTAAAGCAAGGGGTAAGTTCCGGAATAATGGTCTTACTCCTCTTGTTGGTGATTGGGTAGAATTTGATGAAGTAAATTGTTATATTTTAGATATAGAAAAAAGGAAGAATTCTTTATTACGACCTAGTATTAGTAATGTAGATATAGCTTTAATTATTACTAGTGTAAAAAGTCCAGACTTATCACTTTATTTATTAGATAAACAAATTTGTAATATTAGTTTGATGGGAATTGAACCGGTTATTTGTTTTACAAAACTTGATTTACTAAGTGAAGATGAAAAAAAAGAATTAGTAGGTATTAAAAGTTATTATGAAAGTATTGGATATCAAATATTTACTAATGAAAGATTAGATTTACTAAAAGAATATTTAAAGGGGAAAATAGTTGTTTTAACAGGTCAAACTGGAGCTGGGAAATCTAGTTTATTAAATGCTTTGGATGGTTCTTTGAAACTCAAAGTTGGTGAGATTAGTAAAGCTTTAGGGCGTGGGAAACATACAACACGTCATACAGAGTTTTTTATGGTTGATGAGATATTGATTGCTGATACTCCGGGGTTTTCAGCATTAGATTTAAGTTCTTTTTCTCGGGAAGAAATTAGAGATTCTTTTGTGGAGTTTAGGCAAGAGACATGTGAATTTAGAGATTGTATGCATATTAAAGAACAAAATTGTGAAGTGAAAAAGAGAGTTAAAGAGGGCAAAATTAAACAATCTAGATATGATAATTATTGCCTTTTTGTTGCAAAGTAGGTGGAATGATGAAAATATCAGTTTCTTATTTAAGTAGTAAGTTTAGTAAAAAAGAAACTTTGGAAAAAATTGAAGAGACTAGTGCAGATTATATTCATGTGGATTTAATGGATGGAGGCTTGGTTCCTAATAGGAATTTTAGTATGAGTGAAGTTTTCAATGAATTGAAGAATCATCAAAAACCGTTAGATGTACATTTAATGGTTTTTGATCCAATTCTTTATGTTCAAGATTTAGCAAAACTTCATCCAGAATATATTACTTTTCATATAGAAGCAACTAAAGATGTGATAGAAACTATTGAGAAAATAAAAAAGCAGAATATAAAAGTAGGATTGTCTATTAAACCAAATACTGATTTATATGAATTGATGCCCTATTTATCTTTAATTGATTTAGTCTTGATTATGAGTGTAGAGCCTGGAAGGGGAGGACAAGATTTTATTTTGTCTTCTGTTAATCGTTTAGAGGAACTTTTAAAAATTCGTGAAGAAAATCATTTATCATTTTTAATTGAAATGGATGGTGGAATTAATTCAAATACTATTCGATTAGTTCCAAAGTTAGATATAGCAGTTAGTGGTTCTTTTGTCTGTATGAGTGATGATTTTCAGTTGAGAATTGAAGAGTTGTTAAAAAAATAATTGATTGTGTAAGTAAATGTTTGTTTTAGTATTATTAGAAACGTTGAATAGTTGAATGTTATCTAGTTGGTGAAAGTAAGAAAGATTTTTATTTTATGAAGTTGCAAATGAAAAATGCAGGCTATAAGAACACTATTGCTTGACAATGTTCTTATTTATGTTATAATGAAAATGTATTACATAAAGTTATATCCTGCCTATATAGCTCGTTTCTTTATATATGGGCGGGAATGTTTCAAATTTCATTAGTGGGATCCTTTAAATTCCCACATTTTTTGACTTTAAAAATTTTTTGTGTTAGAATAGTGGCTATTAAATAGGAGGAATATTATGTATTATGATCAATTACTTGCCTTGTATAAAAATTTAAGAGATCTTTATGTTCATGTTTTAAGGCGAGAAAATATGGAATTAGAAGCTAGAAGAATTAAATTGGTGGAAATAAAAATAAGAATGCAAGAAGTTCAGAAAAAATTAAAAAATGCCAAAGGATGGCGTTATCCTAGTGCTTTGTCGTATCAAAAAGCAAGAGAGTTTAAGAAGACAATAAAAAATGAATTTTTATTACAAGCAAAAGATGGATATTCTATTTCTAACATCGTTGATTTTATGGAAGAGAATTATTTAAATCCAGGTGTTAATTTAGAAAAATATATTGAAGGTTTAAGGGAAAAGGGATACTTTTATTATCAAGATCTTGAAGATCAAGATAGTTCTTTAATAATTACAGATAAATCTCAAAGATATTTAGAAAATGAAGCTAATGTAAGTTTGAAAAAATAACTTACATTTTTTTCTTTCCAAATTAAATACTCAATGGTATAATATTTTTTGTAGTAGAAAGGCAGTAAAAATGAAGAGAGATGAAGTAAATAGGGCAGAATTAAGTCCAATGATGAAACAATATATGGAGATAAAGGATAGTTATCCAGAAGAATTGCTTTTTTTTCGTTTAGGAGATTTTTATGAACTATTCTTTGAAGATGGGATTATTGCTTCAAGAGAATTGGAACTTACTTTAACAGGGAAGAATGCTGGTTTGAAAGAAAGAATTCCAATGTGTGGTGTTCCTTTTCATAGTGTATCACCCTATATAGAAAAATTAATAGAAAAAGGTTATAAAGTTGCAATATGTGAGCAATTAGAAGATCCAAAAGCTGTAAAAGGAACAGTTAAAAGAGGGGTAGTAGAAGTAATTTCTAAGGGAAGTGTAGTTAATTTAGAGAGTTTAAATGAACATGATAATAATTATATTGGCAGTTTAATTGATTTAAATTATCTTTACTTGCTTACTTATGCCGATATCTCAACAGGAGAATTAAAGAGTCTTAGTATATCTCACCATAAAGAAGAATTAATTAATGAAATACTCCATTTGAATATGAAAGAAGTCATTTTAGAAAATAATAGTGATGCAGAGTTTATTCATTTGCTTACAAACACTTATGGAATACAAGTATCAATTAGTAGTGAGTATTTAACAGAAGGGTATGAATCTTTAATTAATTCGGTAGAAGATGTAAGGATTAAACAGGGAATTCGCCATTTACTCTATTATTTAGTAGTTAGAGAATTAAAAGATTTACATCATATTTCTAGTGTAGAAATCGTTAATAAAAATCATTTTTTAGAAATGGATGTTCATACAGTACGTAACTTAGAATTAGTGGAAACGTTGCGTTTAAAAGAGAGAACGTATTCTCTTTTGTGGCTTCTTGATAAAACTAAAACTGCGATGGGTTCGAGAAAAATTAAAGCTTGGCTTACTAATCCTTTAAGAGAAAAGAAAGATATATTAGAACGTTATCAAAAAATAGAGATTTTTAATAATCAATTTATGCAAAAAGATGAATTAAGAGATTTACTTTTTCAAGTGTATGATTTAGAACGTTTGTGTGCTAAAGTTATTTGTGGAAATCTAAATGCTAGAGATTTACTTCAAATAAAAAATTCTTTAAGTGTTTTACCTAGAGTTAAGGATCTTATTTGCGAATTAAAATTAGATTATACTTTAAATACGCATGATGAGTTATATGAATTATTAGAGAACAGTATATATGAAAATCCACCTATTAGTATTAAAGAAGGATTTTTAATCAAAGATGGTTACAATCATGAATTAGATGAACTTAAAAGTATTCGCTCTGGTGGTAAAGATTTTATTGCTGAATTTGAAGCAAAATTAAAAGAATCTACGGGTATTAAAAATTTAAAAGTTGGCTTTAATCGTGTATTTGGGTATTATATTGAGGTTTCAAAGGGACAAGTAGAGAATGTTAGTGCATCTTGGGGATGGGAGAGACGACAAACTCTAACGAATTATGAAAGATATATTTCACCAGAGTTAAAGGAAAAAGAAGCTTTAATTTTAAATGCTGAAGAAAAGATTTTTGAATTAGAATATGAGTTATTTAATGAAATACGTAATCGAGTAAAAGATGAAATATTAGAAATTAAAAAGACTGCTGATGTAATTAGTGAGATAGATGCTTTAATTTCTCTATCTGTTTGTAGTGAAGAATATAATTTAGTAAAACCAGAATTAAATGAAGAAGGAAAAATAGAAATTATAGAGGGTAGACATCCAGTAATTGAAAAAGTTAGCAAAGAAGCTTATGTTCCTAATGATATTTTAATGGATACATCAATAGATGTTTTATTAATTACAGGGCCTAATATGAGTGGTAAATCCACTTATATGAGAGAGTTGGCAATCATTGTTATTATGGCACAAATGGGTTCTTTTGTCCCTGCTAAGTTTGCTAGTTTACCTATTATTGATAAAATATTTACAAGAATTGGGGCTAGTGATGATTTAGTAAGTGGGGAATCTACTTTTATGGTAGAAATGAAAGAAGCTCAAAATGCTTTAGTACATGCAACAAGAAATAGTCTTATTTTGTTTGATGAGTTAGGTAGAGGAACAGCTACTTATGATGGAATGAGTTTGGCACAAGCTATTTTAGAGTATGTTGCCAAAAATATTAAATGTAAAACTTTATTTTCTACGCATTATCATGAACTTACTAGTTTAGATCAAGAATTTTTAAATGTTAAAAATGTTCATGTGGCAGCTAAAGAAGAAGGAAATATGATTACTTTCTTACATAAAGTTCAAGATGGACCTGCTGATAAGAGTTATGGTATTCATGTTGCTAGACTTGCTCATATGCCGGAGGATTTACTTATGCGAGCTCAAACTATTTTGGATGGTTATGAAAAGGGAGAAAAGAAGATTTATCAAGAAGAAAATAAACAATTATCGATGGTTTTTGAGGAACCAAAAGCCGATTTGTTAAGAGAAAGAATGAAAGAAATAGATCCTTTGCATATTACTCCAATGGAAGCAATGAACTTACTATTTGAGTTAAAAGAATTAGAATAGTTTTTGAGCATATTTTTTCATATGCTTTTTCTTTGCCTTGAAAACTTAGAGAAAGTATAATATAATTAGAAAGGTGATTTACATGGCAACACGTAGTGAGTTGAGAGAAAAAATAATGATTATTTTATATCAATATGATTTAATGAAAAGTAATGATTTAGATTGTGATATAGAAGAAATTATGCAGGATAATATGGATGTAGAAAATGATTTTGTTAAAGATATGGTATATGGAGTAATTACTTATCAAGAAGAGCTAGACAAAATAGCAGATAATAAAATGAAAGATTGGAATATTAAAAGAATTGATAAAACAGGAGCTGCTATTCTTCGTTTAGCTTTGTATGAGCTTCGTTATACTGATACACCTTCTGTGGTAGTTATTAATGAAGCAGTAGAGCTTGCTAAAAAATATAGTGATGATGCAGTAAGAAAAATTATTAATGCAGTTTTAGATCAGATTATTAAGGAATAGTATGTTAAAGTTGTTAGAAGAAGATCAAAATGTGATTCGACATTTGGGATATCCTAAAATTGTAAAATTAAGTATTGGTTCATTTATGATTAAAATGGTTACTGCTAAAACTGGCTTTTTAGAGGTAATTGGTCCCTATTTAGGAAGACAAATGGGACTTGAAGTACCAGTTAATCATCTCGTTTTAATAGATCAAGATTATTATATTTTAAGTGAAGATTTAAATCAAAAAGGAAATTTTCTTTCTGCTTCTCAGATGTTTCATATGGATGAAGACAGTATTTCTTTATTAAATATTCTAAATTTATTGAAGAAAAATAATATGGAAAGTAATGAAATTAATGTGATAAAAATGTATTTATTTGATATATTTTTTCATAATCTAGATAGAAGACTTGATAATTGGGGATTTCTTGATTATCATATTGTTATGTTTGATTATGATTGTATGTTTGGTGATGATATTGAAAAAAGTGGTTTATATTTTAAGAATTGTTTATCTATGGAAAAGGATTTAGAATTATTCTTAAAAGAAGCAGAAGAAAAATATATTTTGTTATTTCAATATTATTATACTTTATTTGCTCCAGAACAATTTAATCAAATAATAAATCAGATGGCTAGTCAACTGGGAATAGATTTTTTAGTTCAAGAAGAAATTATTAATTTGTACTTGCAACATTATCAAAAAATAAGAAATATTTATGAAATTTTCACTAGAAAAGGAGAAAAATATGCAAGATAAATATATTAAAATAAGTGATTTGAATAATTATATAAAAAGTATATTTGATGAAAATCCTTATTTGAAAAAAGTTTATTTGCGGGGGGAAATATCTAATTTTAAAAATCATACTAGAGGACATCTTTATTTTACTTTAAAAGATGATATTTCAAGAATTAGTGCTGTTATGTTTTATTCGAGTGCTATTACTTTAAATTTTAAACCAGAAGATGGAATGAATGTTTTAGTTGAAGGTAGAATTTCTTGTTATCCAACAGCAGGTACTTATCAAATTTATGTCGATAAGATGGAAGTGGATGGACTTGGAGCTTTATATATTGAATTTGAAAAATTAAAAGAAAAGTTATCAAAAGAAGGTTTGTTTTCGGATATTCATAAAAAACCAATCCCTAAGATACCTAAAAGAATAGGAATTATTACTGCTCCAACAGGGGCGGCAATTAAAGATATTTTATCAACAATTGGCAGAAGATTTCCCATATGCGAAACAATTTTATTTCCAGCTTTGGTTCAAGGACGAGATGCAGCTCCTGATATTGTTAGACAAATTAAAGAAGCAGATAGTGGAAAATATGATTTAGATGTTTTAATTGTTGGTCGTGGGGGCGGCTCAATTGAAGACTTGTGGGCTTTTAATGAAGAGATGGTTGCAAGAGCTATATTTGATGCGAAAACACCAATTATAAGTGCGGTAGGTCATGAAATTGATTTTACGATTGCTGATTTTGTAGCAGATCTTCGTGCTCCAACACCTACAGGTGCAGCTGAAATGGCTGTTCCAACCGTCTTGGAAATGAACCAAATGTTAGATTCTTATAAAATTCGTTTGAATGAATTTATGGGAAATATGATTCATAAAAGTCGGTTGAGATTAGATAGTGTTAGAAATTCTTATATTTTGAAAAATCCACTTTCATTATATGAGACAAAAGAGCAAAAATTAGATAATATGATTGATGTTTTAAATAATTTTATGATAAAAAGATTAGAAAATTATCAGTTACAATTAAATCATGTTAAAAGTTCTTATATTTTAAAAGAACCTATGAAGTTATTTGCGAGTCAAGAAGAAAAAGTTTTGTTTTATGAAAAAAGTTTATATAGTAATATAAGAAATATTATTTTGAAAAGCGATCATCGGTATAAAATGCTTGTCAATACTTTAAAATTAGTGAATCCTTTGGGAATTTTGGAAAAAGGCTATTCTTTGGTAAAAAAAGAGGATGAAATTATAAGGAGTAGTGAACAATTAAAAGTAAATGATAAAATTAAACTTCGTTTTCATAAAGGAAATGTAGAAGCAATTGTAGAAAGTATTGAAAATTAAGTAAATGATATAGGAGGAAGATAAAATGGAAAAATCATTTGAAGATGCATTAAAAGAATTAGAAGTTATTGTAAAAGAATTAGAATCAGGTAATGTAGAACTAGATGGAGCAATTGATAAGTATACGGAAGCGATGAAACTTGCGAAATATTGTAGTGAAAAACTTAATAGTGCTACTGAAAGAGTAAATAAGATTTTAAATGAAAATAAAGAATTAGTCCAATTTAAAGTGGAGGAGTAGTATGAGTGAGATTAAAGATATCACTAGTAGAGATGTAGATTTTGCTTCTTGGTATACGGATGTTTGCGTAAAAGCTGGGTTGGTTGATTATTCAAGTGTGAAAGGAAGTATGATTATTTGTCCTTATGGTTATGCTATTTGGGAAAATATGCAGAAAATACTCGATCAAAAATTTAAAGAAACAGGGCATGAAAATGTTCAAATGCCAATGTTTATTCCAGAAAGTTTACTAAATGTTGAAAAAGAACATGTAAGTGGATTTGCACCAGAAGTAGCTTGGGTTACTCATGGTGGAAGTGAAAAGTTAGAAGAACGTTTATGTGTTCGTCCAACTAGTGAAGTATTATTTTGTGATTATTATAAGAAAATTATTAAGTCTTATAGAGATTTGCCTAAACTTTATAATCAATGGTGTACAATTGTGAGATGGGAAAAAACAACTAGACCATTTTTGCGTAGTCGAGAAATTTTGTGGCAAGAAGGTCATACGATGCATGCAACAGAAAAGGAAGCAAGGGAAGAAACTTTAAGAATGCTTCATATTTATGAAGATTTTCAAAGAAATGTTTTAGCTATTCCGGTTATTGTTGGAAAGAAAACAGAAAAAGAGAAATTTGCTGGGGCTGTTGCTTCTTATTCTTTAGAAGCTATGATGTATGACGGGGTTGCTTTGCAAAATGGTACTAGTCATTATTTTGGTAATGGTTTTGCGAAAGCTTTTGATATTCAATTTTTAAATCAAGATAATAAACTGGAAACTCCTTATCAAACTAGTTGGGGTGTTACCACAAGAATGATAGGTGCTTTAATTATGGTTCATGGTGATGATCGAGGATTAGTTCTTCCTCCTAATATTGCTCCTATACAAGCAATTGTTATTCCGATAGGAAAAGATGAAGAAATAGCAGGAGTAGTAGATTCTCTTTCTTCTTCTTTAAAAGAAAGAAATATATCTTATAAAATAGATAATTCTAATAAAACACCAGGATTTAAATTTGCAGAAGCAGAAGTAAAGGGTTATCCCGTACGAATTGAAATTGGGAAAAGAGATTTAGAAAATAATTGTGTTACCGTTGTTAGAAGAGATACTTTAGAAAAGTATCAGGTATCAATTATTGAAGTTGCTTCTTTTATTAAAAATTTATTTGGTGAGATTCAACAAAATATGTATGATAAAGCTTTAAAAAGAAGAGATTCTATGATAAATGATGCAAATAACTGGGAGGAATTTACTGATATTGCTAAAAATAAACCTGGATTTATTAAAGCAAATTGGTGTGGTGATGAAGCTTGTGAAAATAAAATAAAAGACCTCTTTAGCATGAAAAGTCGTTGTTTGATTGAAGATGAAGAGATTCATACAAATTGTGTTGTATGTGGAAAAAAAGCTAATTATCGTCTTTATTTTGGTAAACAATACTAATTTTCCAAATACTGGTTATAACCAATTATTGTTATCTTTAAAACTATAAATTTATCCATACTATTAATGGTGATTAGTATGAAAAAGTTTATAGTTTTTTTATGTATCCTCCTTATGTCGCCGCTCAGTGTATTTGCTTATTCTTCTAAAGTTATTTTAGGTGGAGAAACAATTGGAATTGATATTCAAAGTAATGGAGTTATGATTATTGGTTTTTATAAGATTAATGGAAAATACCATAAATCTGATTTAGTAGAAGGAGATATTATTACTAAGGTAGAAAATGATGAAGTTTTATCTATTGAAGATCTAACTGCATCTTTGGAAGAATATGTTAATCAAGATGAAATTGAAATTACTTATTTACATGGCGATAAAGAGAAAAATACTAGTATTCAGTTATTTTTGGAAAATGGAGTTTATAAAACCGGATTATATGTGAAAGATGGAGTAACTGGTATTGGGACATTGACTTTTATAGATCCGTCTACAAATATTTATGGGGCTTTAGGTCATGAAGTTTTAGAAAGTAATACTTCTAAGATTATTGAGGTAAAAACAGGTTCTATCTTCCGAAATGAAATTACAGATATTGATGCTAGTAGTAATGGCTCCCCAGGTAGTAAAAATGCTAAATTTTATTATGATACGGTTTATGGTGATATTGATAAAAATACGAAATATGGTATTTATGGAACTTATACCGATACCTATGATGAAAGTGATTTAATTGAAGTTGCAACTAGTGATGAGGTAAAAGTGGGTAAGGCTACTATTTATACAGTACTTGAAGATGAAACAGTAGAAGAATTTGAAATTGAAATTACTAAAATTAATGAGAATAGTGAAATTAAAAATATTTCTTTTGAAATAACTGATGAAGAATTATTGAATGTTACCGGAGGAGTGGTTCAAGGAATGAGTGGTTCCCCAATTGTTCAAAATGGTAAATTAATTGGAGCGGTAACTCATGTGGTAACTGATAATGTAACAACTGGTTATGGACTCTTTATTACAACTATGTTAGAAGAAAGTGAAAAATAAACTTTCTTTTTTCAATTGCAATTCCATGGTTTAACAAAATCCGGCAAAGGAATATGATAAGATAACATTTATTCTTAGAGAAGGGAGGATTTTATGAATACTAAGATAAATGTATCTTTAACTGATGATATATGTTTTAAGTATATTTTTAGTAAAGAAGAAATATTAAAAGATTTTTTAAATTCATTTTTTCAGTTTATAAGAGAAAAAAAGAAAGTAGTAGAGGCGAGAACTAGTAGCAATGTACCAATCTATGGGGATAAATATCATCATAAAATATATTATGGTGATATAATGGCTTCTTTGGATACCGGAGAAGTAGTAATTATCGAAATGTATCGAAAATTTAGTCGAGATGAATATAAGAAAAGTTTGGCATATATAACAAGATTATATTCTAATCAATATGATAGAGGAAAAAAATATAAAGAAGGAAGGAAAGTAATTGGGATTAATATTATTGAGAATAACTATCAAAAAACAATACATTTCTAGTAAATGATTATGGATTTATCAATAAGTTTAACTATGGAAAAGTAGGGGAAGAAGAAAAAGAGATGGAAGATGTCGTAAGATTTATGGAAAAGTTTTTAGCAGATGAAGAGATAAGAAATGTATAAGATAAGATCGTTGATGTAGAAAGAGAAGCGGAAGAACGAGGAGAAGCAAAAGGTATAAAAAAGGAGAAGAAAGAGGAGAAAAGAAAGGGATTATAAGGACAGTTAAGAATATGTTACAAAAAGGTTTTTCAATAGAAGAAATAGCAGAGGTAACTCATTTGACGTTTGAAGAGATGAAGCACTTATAAAAATAATATAGAGATAAGAATGAATGTTAAGTAGTTCTTATCTTTTTGGTTTTGATTGTATTTTTATTTTAAATATTTTATAATTAGTATAGGTGATTTGAAGTGAAGTTTACTTATAAGTTAGAGAAAAAAGAAAAAAATACTAATGCTCGTCTAGGCTCTTTTATATATAATGGGATTCAATATGAAACGCCAATGTTTATGCCAGTAGGAACGCAGGCGACAGTTAAAACTTTGGCTCCGGAAGAACTTAAAGAAGTTCGTGCAGGAATTATTTTAGCTAATACTTATCATTTATGGCTTAGACCAGGAGAAGATGTAATAGATCATGCAGGGGGTTTACATAAGTTTATGAATTGGGATCAGCCAATTTTAACTGATAGTGGAGGATTTCAAGTTTTTTCTTTAGCTAAACCGAAAGATATTACGGAAGAAGGAGTACACTTTAAGAATCAGTTAAATGGAGATTCCCTTTTCCTTACTCCTGAAAAGTCTATTGCAATTCAAAATAAACTTGATAGTGATATTGCTATGAGTTTTGATGAATGTATTGGGTATCCTGCTACTTATGAATATTGTAAGGAAAGTACAGAAAGAACAGTTCGTTGGGCAAAAAGAGGAAAAGAAGTTCATAATAATCCTAATCAAATGTTATTTGGAATTGTTCAAGGGGGAAATTATGAAGATTTGAGAAAATATTGTGCTTTAGAACTTGCAAAAATGGATTTTGATGGTTATTCAGTTGGTGGTACTAGTGTAGGAGAAGATAAAACAACTATGTATCAGATGGTAGAGTATGCCACTAGATATATGCCAGAAGATAAAATTAGATATTTGATGGGGGTAGGAGATCCCATTGATTTAATTGAAAATACGATTCGCGGTATTGATATATTTGATTGTGTCTCACCAACTAGACTTGCTCGTCATGGACATGCTTTAACTAAATATGGGAAAATTAATTTGAAAAATGCAAAATATAAGGAAGATTTTACCCCAGTTAGTGAGGTATGTGATTGTTATGCTTGTAAACATTATACAAAAGCTTATATTAGACATTTAATTCAATCTAATGAAACTTTTGGAGCTAGACTTTTATCTATTCATAATATTCGCTTTTTAACACATTTAATGGAAGAAATAAGAGAAGCTATAAAAAAAGATAGTCTCTTAGAGTTAAAAGAACAATTTATAAAAGATTATTATGGAGAACAAGATGAGTAATACGAAAGTTATTGTTTTGACAGTTGCTATTATAGCAGGAATGATTATTATACCAACTATTTATAAGGTTCATGTGCAACATAATGAAAAATTAATATTAGTTGTAGAAAATGAGTTTGCTTATTATGCTAAAGAATGTTATTTAAATGATGCTTGTGGAAGTAATGTAACATTAAAAGATTTATATGATAAAGGTTATTTAGAAGATAAATTAACAAATCCTATTACTAAAAAGTATTATGATGAGGCTTCTTTTATTAATTTAGATACTAAGAAAATTAATTTAATTTCTTAGTATTTTTTTGCTATGCTTGTACGTTAATAGTAACAAAAATATTGGCTAATCCTCAATGATAATGTATATTATAAATATAACATATCATGATGCTTTTAGTATTGCAAACAGATAAAATCTTGATAAGTTTTGCTAACCTTTGTCGAATTGCATGCAATTCATCTAAAAGTATGTTACTATTCATGAGAAAAGAGGAGAAAGTATGGAGTTTCAAACATTAAAGAAAAGTCATCTAAAAAGAAATATTATCATAGGAATACTGATAGTAGGAATAATAGGCGCTGTAGGCTTAAACTTTACTAGAGCAAAATATCGAACTACTGAGTCTATACCGTTAGTAAA
>ERZ779898.464-NODE-464-length-18448-cov-8.948894_pt1 | contig 18448 bp, 18 predicted proteins | sample MGYA00511902_ERZ779898 | MGnify/ENA primary metagenome ERZ779898 (study PRJEB29588, sample SAMEA2144588) | human gut metagenome | biome: human gut; feature: human-associated habitat; material: faeces | place: Denmark | collected 2008/2010 ...
TAGAACACCAGCCTTCCAAGCTGGATACGTGGGTTCGATTCCCATCACCCGCTCTCTTCTAAAGGTGCGGAAACCCTGTAAAATCAAAGGTTTCCGCTTTTTTTATTTGCCAAAATCGACGGTACGTTCGGTACGGCTTAAACTGCAAGTGCTTTGTTGATGGCAATAGCCTGCTGGTCTTTGGTTTTTCTTTCGTAAGAATAATAAGTTAACGTTGTACGAATATCCTTATGACCTGCGAAACGCTGTGCGGTACGTGGGTTAATGTCGGGAGAATCCAGCAAAGCTGATATACAAGTTTTACGGCATTTATGCGGACTTTTTGTAATTGTTTCAATGCGATTACAAAGTTTCCGTAATTTTCGATCAGCAGCGTTATAACTTAAACGGTAATCATAGTCGGAATTGGCAGATTGGAAAATCCATTCCGCAGTAAAATGATGCTCACGGTTAAAGTCTTTTACGTCTTCCAAGATTTGCAACGCTCGATCTGTTAAATAGATTTCGCGACGGCTGGAATCGGTTTTTGTCCATTCGCGGACACCGTCATTATCAGCTTGTCTATTTACTTGGAGATAATGTCCACTAATATCTGACCATTTCAAACCACAACATTCGCCGATACGCAGTCCTGCTTCAAACAAAAACAAAATTTGTAATCCAGCAGTACTGGCTTGCTTTTTATAACGGATTAAATCACATTCGACTTCTTCGCGGATTGCTCTGCGCTCATCATCGGTGAATACTTGTTTTTCGTCAGGTTCCAAAGCCTTTCTGAAAATAAGATCTCTATTGATCTTCTTTCGAGCTTTTTGCCATGTGTTGGATTCCACAATATGGCGGTCTTCGTCGGATGCAAAATCGAAGCATTGATTGGTAATAGTGAACATGCGCGAAAACTTTTTGGTGTCTACAGGATAATGCTTACGTAGCAAGTTCTCTGCCCATTCTTTTAATTCTAGTGCGGTAATCATGCGTAATGGTTTAGAGATAATTTTAGAACTTAATGGTTCGTTGATATAATACGCTTTCCAAGCTGCTTCGAGCCTTTCAATATTTTTAGCATTTTTCGGTGTGCGCTTTTCTTCAAGCCATTTGCCATAAACGTCTTGTAAGGTAAGATTTATGTTGTTGTCAAGGTACCATGTTACTAAGGCATCCCAAAAACTAGCTTCACTGGATCTTCTGATCTTACGCAGCCCATTAGGCTGCGTAGGATCGTCGACGTTTGTAAACCACCCACTGGCATCAGTATGGTGAATAGTATGGGGATGCATTTCTTTTACACGTTGAATATTTTTCTTCATGATTTGTATATTCAGCGCATCGTCCACCGATATTATATCATCAGAAAGAATCATGGCCAAGAAATCTTTCTCTTTGTTATGACTTAAAAAATCAATAATAAGGGCATTATTATTTTTATATGTATTTGCCATCAATTTACCTCATTCTTTCAGATGCTAAATCAGATGTTAAAATAGCTTCTGCCATCAGATCAGATGCAATTTGTGTATATGTAGGAATCTGCTCTTCGTAGTATCTGAGTGATTCTGCAAGTACAATCAGGATGTCGTAGACTTCGGGAATCCATTTAAAATCAGACCAGTATGTAGATAGACAATTTAACAAGCCTATCCGGGAATAGTAATTTTGCGATTCTCCGATGATGCGTAGTGCAGTCAGCCACGCAGATTCATCGACCGCATAATAAGTGCCGTTATCTTCCCGGACATCGGAGTATCGGGTATAGATTTTACTGATAGGTTCGGAAATCTCTTCACCTTCGGCCGAATAAATGGATACTTCTGTTGCATCGTAATTCTCTGCGAGTTCCCATCTGTGTAATTCCGTGGAGATATCCACAGGATTTGCAGGCGAAAAAGACTTGCAGGACTGCAAAGCGTTAATAAGTGCCATAATGGTTTTACTAATCATAATTTTAATCTCCTATTTTTTCATTTGTTTTTTTAAGTAGCTATTGACGTCAATATAGAGTTGTGATAAACTACATTTAACCCGGGTGATAAATGCGGTTTATTTTTGTCATGGTTTTATGTCAAAATAAACCGTAAAAGTCGGGCTTTTTTTGCACCTTTTTTTATCATTTCTTAAAGTGGTCAATATTTTCAATATTTCTTAAATAAAAATCAAATTTATTTCCATTTTTGAACAAAAATCAAGAACTATTTTACATATATAAATAGGAACAAATATTTATGTATGGAGGTAATTATCATGGACTTACAAAATCTATGCGAAAAAGCGCAACAACGACACGAAGATATTAAGGGAGGATACAAAGTGGAAAACGTATCAGATGTGGACAAGGAAAAACTGTTAGCCTATGTGTTACAGCATCATGCGGAGATTAGCCGGGATTCCGAGTTTTTACGCAAAGTAATTAAAGACCTTTCCACTTCTGCACAGGGTCAAAAATATAAACTGTACGAAGGTATTAAGGACTGGTTGGAAGAAATTAAGATATTGTTGCCAACGGAGATACAAAATCAGGCAGAAATAGCAAATGTGACCGAACAAGATTGCGCAGAATGGTTACGATACATTATTAATAAGTATGATCTGACCGGGGATGATGATTTTATGGATGGTTTGGCACTGCTTATGAGAACGGATCCCGATGGATGGGTAACAGAGGACTACCGTCTATGATTGATAGGATTAAGAGTATAAGTAACTGGCTGCGGTATACCGGACTATGGTTACCGCCACCGGGTACGGTAGGTGTAGCAGTGATTATGTATTACTGTTACTGTCCTATCGATCAGATATTATCCGTGTCTATGTGTGTCTTGCTGTTATTGTTGGCTATATCACTGTGGATATGGTCTCTAAATCAAATCGCAAAACAAAACGGACTTACAGATTATCCATTGATACCGTACAACGTAGATCAGAACCCATATTATCAGGTGTCATATCGTACCAAAGCATTAGGCAAAAAGCCGGACAAGCGGTTGCTGTGCAAAGACCCACAAGGTATCATCCTTGGCAGAGTAGATAGTAAGTACCTATCCATCTTGCCGGGTATCACACCGGGGGCAACACATACACTGGTGCTTGGTACATCAGGATCAGGCAAAACATCCAGTGTATTGTTATCTACACTGTTAGCAAGACATATAAATAAGGAAAAATATGCTTTTCTGCTGGTGGATGTCAAGGGAGAATTGTTACAAAAGGGATTTAGTCCTGATGATAAAGTGGCTGTATTTAATCCGAGACGGAGAGATTTATGTGGTTTTGACTTTTTGTACGATGTGAATGAAAAGTCTACAGAAGCAGAAGTAATCGAAGCACTGCGTAGGGTGATTTACAGTCTGATTCCATTAAAACACACAGGGGAAGAGTTTTGGCCCGTTGCCGCAAGAACTGTATTACTGGGGTTGTTTCTGTTTGCGTGGGAGTATCAACAATGCTACACGATTCCACAATTAGTTGATTTCGCTTTATCTAAAAATTTGAACACGCTTATTTCGGATGTTATCGCAGAAGCAGAGGAAAATAGTGTTGTGACACGGTTGCTATCATCATATGGCGGTGATTGTGTAGCAGAGGAAACGCTTGGATCAATCTCAAGCAATATAGGAAACGCATTACAGTTATTTTCTTCCGACAGCAATTTACGTTACCTTACAAGAGAAGCACCCAAAAAGATTACTCCCGAACTGCTGGAACAGGGCATATCTATTGATTTACTGATCGAAGATAGAGACTTGGAAACATATGCACCTATCCTGTCACTGGCTGTTGCTACTTGCATCACCTATTTATCATCACCAGTACGAGAAAAGGTGGTTACGCAAGACCCCCAGCACAGTCAGGTCGTATTTATATTGGATGAGTTGGGTCGTATCCCGGAAGTGCAAGGCTTACCGTCTATTCTGCAAATCGGACGATCACGAGGATGCACAGTGTTAGGGTGTTTGCAATCATGGTCTGCAGCGGAAGAACATTATGGCGAAAAAGTGGCTGCGGATATGTTAACCAACTTTTCGTATAGAGTATTCCTGCAAGCACAGCCAGAAAGCAAAGATGTAGAGATGGCGGTCAAAGCGTTTGGTAAATTTACTGAAAAGAAGAAATCTATAAACACTGGGAAAAATAAGAACTACAGTTATCAGTTTGAAGAAAAAGATATATTACAGGCAAGTGACCTATTAACGTTACCGGATAAAAACAGAATAGTCGTGCTGTCACCGTTTGGAGCATATATGCTTACAAGATGCCAGTATTTTAAGGATACAAAATTGAGAAAAATAGCCGATCACATTAGGATCGAGAGAAACCATGAGGAAATATAGCTATGGAATACACATATGAGGATTTTTTAATTGAGTTTGTCAATTTAATGAAAGCAAATTTATCAAAATATGGCATGGAAGTCAGCATCGTTAATAAGATGCGAAACAATGGTATTTTAGAAAAATGTATAAAAGTGGATATACCGGGATGTAATATGTCCCCATCCATCGGTACACTATCACTCTATGAACATTATCGAGAATTTGATGATCTGGTAGAAATGACACAGGGATTATCGGAAAAGATTATTACAGATAGAAACCGAAAAATAGACACCATGAGTGTTCTATCAAAGGAAAATATCCTAAACAGTACATATTTAATGGTAATAAACGCAAAATCGAATCAAAAACTATTATCGGAAACACCGCACTATTTTATAGCAGAGGGTGAATTAGCGGTAATCCCACGTTTAAATATCAACATTACAGACAAATCAGGGTTTATTATTATCAAAAATGGCATGTTACCGGTATTACAGATGACTGGTGAAGAGATTTTGCGTGTTGGAAAAAATAATATGGTCGAACAAAATCTTTTTGAAATCAATTCATTACTTGCGGAAACAATGCATCTTATGGATGAAAAAGGAGAAGATATCTCGGATGATTTTTCTGAATTTTTTGTAGAGAACACACCAAAAACATTTGTAATCACAAATAAAGATAAAAAGCTGGGAGCGTGCTGTTTGGTGTGTCCGGAAGTTATTGAGACAGCAATTAATAAGCTGGGAATAGACTGCTATATACTGCCTTCTTCAATTCACGAAGTAATTTTGGTGGAAAAAAGGGGAGGATCCGAAGATTTAGAGTACCTGAGAGATTGTGTAAAACAGGTAAACAGACAAAGCATACCAGCTGCGGAAATACTGAGCGATAAGGTGTTTGTATACAATGCAAAGACTAAAAAGATTGAGATCGCACGTACAGAGCAGGAATTACAGACAATGACACAATCAGCACCGCACAAAAGTCACGGTATGCATATGTAATGTGGGAGGATATAGAGATGGAAGAAAATATGGAAATGAGTACAGAACGTAAAATGGAGTACTATCGTAAATTATTACAGTTTTATCGCAAGTACAAAGTAATATCAGAAGATTTGGACTGGGAATGGTCTTTTGATGATGACAAATAAACAACATATTATGACAGAGGGGCAGCTATTAACGGCTGTCCCTTTTTGCATTTTATTTGGAGGATAAATTATGGATATAAAAGAACAGATAGAGCAGCCAGCACAGAAGAAAACACAGACACAACAAATTATAGAACAGCTAGAGCAAGGGGTATCAGAAGTTTTTGAGAGTGACCAGTACAAGCAATATTTATCGGTAATGAGCAAGTTTCATTCTTACTCATACAATAATATTCTTTTGATCGCTATGCAATGTCCAGGAGCAACGATGGTGGCAGGCTACGAATCATGGCAGCGTTTATTTAAGAGACACGTTTCAAAGGGCGAGAAAGCAATCAAGATTCTTGCACCCTGTCCGCATAAAAAGGTAATCTTGCAAGATGTTACAGATCCAGTTACGCATCAGCCGATCAGGGATGCACAGGGTGAAGTGATAAAAGAAAAAGTACAGATCACCATACCAGCATTTCGTCCTGTAAGTGTATTTGATGTATCGCAAACTGAGGGAGAACCACTTCCCGAAATGGCAACAGTGCAGGAACTGATTGGGGAAGTTGATGGATTTGATGCTCTGCAGGAAATTGTCGAAAGCATGGCTCCTTGTGCAATATACCATAGAGATATAGAGGGTACTGCAAAGGGATATTTTTCACCGAAAGAGAATGAAATTGTCATCAAAAATGGGTTAGCGCAACAGCAAGAGATTAAAACTATGATACATGAGATCGCACATAGCTTGTTGCATAACTCTGAAAAAATAAAGGATAAAAAGATTAGCAGAAACGACATGGAAGTACAGGCAGAATCGGTAGCATATACGGTTTGTTCCGCAATTGGTATTGATACTTCTGACTACTCATTCGGATACATTGCAGGATGGTCTCAGGGAAAGGAAATTAAAGAACTAAAAAATGCACTGGATTTGATTTGTGATACAGCTAGTTCGATGATTTTTCATATCGAAAATAAATTGACAGAGAGATACGAAGAAAAATATGGAAAGAAGCATGGGGAATCAGCACTTATTGAAACTATTGGAGAAATGGAAAAAACACAAAAACACAGAGGTTTACATAAGTAGACGGAGACTACGGCACCCAACATCTACCACCTGATCTGCGGGGTGGGGGATGTTCTAACTGAGCTATTACGGTTTTGTGTTTTATGTATTTAGGCATTTAACTGTCTATATTTTGGGAGGATTATTATGAGCGGATTTTATCGCATGGAAGTAAAAGTTATCAGTAAAACAGGGAAGAGACAAAACGGAGCTGTTGGGGAAAATAGCGCACAATCAGCCAGCGCATACATTACAGCATCGAAAGTAGATACACTGTCACCAGTAGATGCTTCGGCTTATATCAGCGGTAATAAGGTGGAAACAAAGGAAAGAAGCGCAGATTACACCAAAAAGAAAGGGGTGCTATCATCCAACATTGTTTTGCCTGCAAATGCACCTGATCGGCTTCGTGATCCCAGTGTATTATGGTCAGAAGTAGATCAAATGGCGAAAAGAAGTAATGCCGATCTGTACCGGGAATGGATATGCTGTTTTGAAAAGCACTTAACGTTAGAACAAATGGAAAAGGTAGCAAAACAATTTGCGGAATCACTGGCTGCCGAGGGCATGGTCGTACAATATGCGCTACATGACGAAAAAAGCAACGGCAACTACCACGTACATTTTATGGCTCCGTGCCGTGGAATTGATGAGAGCGGAAACTGGCAAAAGAGAAAAGTGCTACCACGTACTTTTCAATTAGATGCAGAGGGTAATAGGATACCTATTATTGATAAGGAAATAGGATTGCAAAAAGTAGATAAAAATGGTAGAAAACAGTGGAAAAAAGAACCACCGGTATTTGTAGATAGTTTTAACGATCCCCATATTGGCAATGTGCAACGGTGGAGACAGCTATTTGCAGATTTGGAAAATCAGTATCTGCCTGAAGAATATCAAGTATCATCGTTATCATACCGTAAACAGGGCATCAAAAAGATACCGGGGCGACACATATCAAAAGCTGCCTACGAGGTACACCGTAAGCTGGTCACACAACTGCGCAGGATGCCACAGGAGCAAAGAGAAGCTTATGTGCAGCAGATTATTGCAGAGATTGAAAAAGAATGTCGTACAGGAGCATACAACGGCACACAGGGCAATGTCGTACATAGCATACGACAACATGAAGAATCAAAGGATATGCAGGAACTGAAAAAGTCATTGCAGGAAGATTTACGGACAGTCAGCAGATATAAACCACCGAAACAATATGTATCAAAATATACGCATGGCAGAACGGCAATCAACATAGAGAGTGCATTTGCCAGTATCGTTTCTTACTACCAGCGGTTGCAGAATGACTATAATACCACGCAGGCAGCGCAGGAGCAGACAGCGGATATGTTAATGGACACCACAGCAAAGTTGGTACAGGCGCAGGATGATCTATTGATTATGTGTAGTACTGGCATGACAGGGATAATGGAAAATCATTTACGACAGGGAGAGTATGATCTCACAAGAGAAGTCGTAGAGGTATTGAGTAAGGAATTATTACAGGAGGGACAGGATGCAGAACTCAGAAGCAAACTTGACAGATACAAGGACAGAATACGCATCATCCAGTCGGGAAATGATGAAACTGTTGGAACAGCAGGATCAGATAATAGCAACTCTACAGGAGGAAAACGCGAGACTGAACGCAGAGCAGACCGCATTAATGAGCTTAGTCGAGAGTTACAAGAATCAGCTATCAGATTGGGAATTGCAGAACAAGAATCAGCAGAGACAGCTAAACGATTATCTATCCTCAGATGCCGGGATGCTGCAGAGAGAGATAAACAAATTAAGAAAGCATTTGGAAAAGGTAGAAGCAGATAATTTTTGTGAAATGATACAACGAAGATATGCAGAAGAACTGGCTGATCGGTGGCAACATATTGCAGAAAGGGCAGGATCCCGAAAAGGTGTATAGATACTTATTACACTTTTTAAAATATAAGAAAAGATAAACAATTCGGGAAAAAACTTGTATAATTAAAGTGGGAACAAAAGAGTAAAGCATATAATACAAGAGAGGGGACAATATGCAGGAATACGAAGAATTGTATAACATAGCGCAGGAACTTAACACGACACAACATAGCGTGGATACGGAGAGCGCAGTAGCCGCGGCATACCAACTTAAAAGACTGATTGAAAATCCTTGTGGAAAAAGAGGTGGTGTAACTTGGCAGCTAATGCAAAAACAATATAATCGACTAAAAGAAAAAGGTGTGGCAAGTTGTGACACATATATAAAACAAGCGTGTATGACTGCGGCAGATAATGCTGTTAAGACGGCAAAACGGATCTATGCAGAAGAGATTTACACAAAAACTGTAACTGGAGAAAATATAAATGCAGAAATGCTTACAATTAAATTATATGCTGCTGTAGAAACCTTCACAAATTGTGTAAGAGATTATATGTTTGAACTCGAAAAGGATACGGTAACACCTGGTGGCAATATCCGAAATTCTCTGGCTCATTTACGTGCTCGGTTTGCTGATTATCCGGATTTGGCAAAGAAACTAAGATATATTAGTAAAAATATGTTACCTTCGGTAAAAGAAGATGAGCATATAGATTATGAGAATTTGCTTGATGTAATGTATACAGAAAATCAGACTAACAGTGTATTACAATATCAGAGCAGAAAAGATAAAATTTGCGACGAGGGCAGAGATGTACTTCGTATGCTTTTGTTGGAATTGGAAGGCGCAGAAATAGAAGATTGTGGAGATTTATTGGAAAGTGCAGTGTGTTATCTACAAGGACGGACTGACCAACTTAGTTATTTGGAACGTTTATTGTCAGACTGTATAGACGGAGATATACAATTGCAGGAATTAGAATATCCCGAAATGATTTATTATGGATCAGAAGTGGCACGAAAAATAGAACCATTATATGGAAAACCTACCGAAATAGCAGATATGCATCCGATTGATGATGTTAGAATTGTAAAAGGAAAACATACAGAAAGAGACTTAATCAGTGGAAAAGCAGTAATAAAACCAGCGGTTCGGTGTGAATTCGATAAAGATAATAATGTTATTGCTATGATTACGCAATATCAAGATCTGTACAGAGAGGGTATCGGAATTGATTATACACAGCTTTCTTTTGCGGTAGAATCTATAGATGTTGATGTGTTGGAAAGTGCACTTGTCAATAAAGCAAAACCACGAGAAAGAGAATTACTACCTATGTTACCGTGGATAGAGTGTATATCCACGACGGATTCCTATGCATTTCCTATCTTTTCAGAAGTAAAAAATTTAGATGAATCATTTAAACAAAATCATAAATGGAAACAGGTTAATATCCAACTATCACCGTATTCAACTTTGAAATTTAAGCAAAATAATATAAAAAAGATGCAACAAGATGAAAATAATCCACCGATAAGTTATCTGATGGAAATAAAAGTAATTCCTAGGATTTGGCAGCTTGGCAATTGGGAAAATTATACGGTGGAAGAGTATGAAGAAAGAGTAAGAGATGTTATTTGTAAGGTAAGAGACTATTTTGGTATTCAGATCAAAACAGAATCTGTGGTATTTCAGACAATTGAAATAAATAATACTTTTGCGTTTGGACATACGATGAATGAATTGGTCAGACCATTAAAGTACTATCAGCTTTATCTTAAAAACTTTAATGAGTGCGTTTATGAAGTGGGTAAAGGCAGGAATAAATTAGTAGCGGCACTTGACAGAGAAGTATCAAATAAAGAGCTGAACCACCGTAACAGGGAAAGTATGCTGGTTACAGGGTTATATTCGTCATTAAAAAATACTCAAAATATGATTATTAAGATATATGACAAAGCGGTTGAAACGCAGGAAACCCTACATATGCACAATAAGAAATTGGCTATGGATATTATGGAACCACAAGGAAATGGCTGTTATGTAAGAGTGGAATTCCGAATAAAAAAGGAACAAAAGATACACGAAGCCTTCAAGGAAGGTCTTTCCGAAGAAACCCTTCTTCATCCATATCATGCATGTCCTATGGAAATAACACAAGATGATTTGGTTAGAATTTTCCAAGGGTTGATAGAAAAATATTTTGAAAAACCCTTTGAAAAATACTGTGAAGATTCAATCAGGAAAATAGAGAGATTAGTGGAAAATGTAAATAAAGAAGAGGAAGACTGGAAAATTAAATTTGTAAATGCAGTAAGAGATGAGGAAATATATATGAGAAGTACACCGATGATATTACAAGCAAGTGATATAGACGATGTAATCCGAAATAGTAAATTCAGCAGAAGAGCCAGTAGAGAAATTCCGGTCTTTCACAAATTATTAGAAGATTGTGCAGAATATCCTTTAGGAAGAGATAAGTCTTATGAAATGTTAAGCCAGTTTATCCATACAGCAAAAATGGAAGAGGGAATCAGTAAGGAAAGAGAAATATCATTTTTTATTAAACAAAAAATGGATGATGATATGACAGAAGAAGATGAAGAAGCGTAATTACAAATAGTTTATAAAAATGTAGTAATATTATAGTTTCTATCCCGCATAAATAGGGGGATTACCTAATCACTTATATGTCCACATTGTTATATAGATGTTGAGCATATTGGTTAGGTATATCCCTTTTTTATGTATGTGGAATTACAAAATATATTTATGCAGGGGGAATAGATTGTATATGTGCGGGATAGAGTAATAGATATAACTACTCATAATTATGTATTGGAATTACCATTGTGTATAGATGTATTGGAATACTAAATTAAGCTGGGGAACAAAAGGAACTGGAATTAAAGGAAATATATAATTTGTTATATTTCTAGTAACAGAATTTAATGAAACCCTCATAAATACTGAATATGATGACCATATAAATGGTCATTTGGATGCCTTTTCCATTTTAACAATATGCTCTTTTAAAACCATATTGATATATTGAGAAAAAGATCTATCATCATTTTCTGCAAGTTCTTTTATCTTTATAATGATGTCTTCATCTAGTGTAATACTGACTTTACTTTTCATAGGTTTCATAATAAGTATCCTCCTATGACAATATATCATTAAGTAGGATACAATATTGAAAAGTAGTATAAAGTATGATAAAGTAGGATAAAAATAGAATACACTTAAATATATAGATTATGCGTTATAAAGGTTGGTCTTCATCAGAGGGAATGTATTGCACAATATCAGAAATATTACAATTTAAGATACGACACAAATCATTTAGGGTTTTGGTGGATACATCTTTATTGTGCTTTAAACGGTGTAAGGTGCTGTTAGGGACATGTAGTTTATTAGCAAGGGTATACCAGTTGTTTCCAGTTCGTTCAACTGTTGCCCAAAATGGACTATAATCTATCATATAACAGCACCTCCTTCCACGATTATCTATGGTAAGGTAAGTGTAAAATATATTTTATCTGTTGAATATCTTCGTAAAAGCGAATATACTATAAGACAGTGTAAACTATACATGACAATAAGATATTGCAGATAAGATATAATATAGGCAATGTCTAAAAAGAACTATCAACATATATCATAAAATGAAAGAGGGTTACAACAAAGATGAAAAAGCATATTATGACTGCACTGTTAATCACGACCATGATTTCCATGACTGCTTGTGGTGGAAATAAAAATACCGATACTCCAGCAGAGGAAACCGTAGTAGCAACCGAAGCAACTGGGGAACTGCCTACTGCGAATGATGAAAAGGTAGTACTTGGTACTGTAAATAAAGAGGAGACTGCTACTGCAGAAACGACTACTACTGAGGAAAAGACAGATGCAAAGGCTACTGCAACACCTGACCCCAAGGCAACCGCAGCTCCTAAGTCTACTCAGGCACCGGAAACGACTGCAAAACCTAAGAGCACTACAAAGCCTGGTACACAGACTGCATCGGTAACAGCTACGACAAAGCCCGCTGCAACAGAAAAGCCGAAGAGTACGACTGCTCCAAAGGCAACAGCTACCCCTGCTCCTAAAGCGACCGAAGCTCCCAAGGCAACTCCTACACCTACTGCAGCACCGGTAGCCTGCCAGCATACAAACACCCATGTAGAGAGTTCCCATGATACTTATCAGGTACCTATCGCTGGTGGATGTTATGAAGTATGGCGTACTGCCACCAGAGTATGTAATGATTGTGGAGCGAATCTGGGTGAGGCTCCAGAAAAGGTAAATGAAGTTCATACCAATGTTGTACATAAGCAGGGTGTGAGTGCAACCTGTACCACAGATGGATATTCTGCAGTCTATGGTTGTGATTGTGATAGCCAGCCTGAAGTTGGTGGTGATGTAATTCCTGCATTTGGACATGATTATGTAAATGAGTGGGATCATGATGAAACGGATGCAGAGGGAAAGGACCACGTATATTTTCATTCTATCTGCAGAAACTGTGGAGATATTTCTTCTGTCTGGGAAGAGTAAAATCCAATCCTCTAAGTTTGTAAAAGGAAAAGAGATGTCTGAATTGTGGCATCTCTTTTACTGATATGTTAGTATGAGTATCATTATGTAATTCTCCATATAATTATTATTAACTTTGTGCAAATTGCCAGTATACATAAAAGTTGAATTATGTATAATATAAGTAAGAGATCAGAGATGATTTCGAAATTGGTGTACCACTACCGAAGACGATGAAGTGTGGAACGATATAGGTTGGTATGCTGCTACCAAAGACGATGAAGTGCAGAACAATATAGGTTGGTGTACCACTACCAAAGACGATGAAGTGTGGAACGATAAAGGGTGGGGCATTTGTCCCACCTATTTTTATGGGAAGGAAATATTTACTAATGAAATTCAATAAAATACAGTTCGTATATATAGATGTAGATTATTTGAAATACTTACATGATATAGACTCGGAAATTTTTTTCGATGAGAAAAAGAATTATGATGTAAAACCTCATTTAGGCATTTTGCTTAACAATAATAAAAGAGAATATGTTATTCCTTTAACCTCTGCGAAAGAAAAACATAAAAATTGGGCAGATGTTTCGGCAGACTGGTATCGGATATATGAAATTATAGACACTACAATTACGCCAGTTGATGAAAACGATATAGTCGTTGAAATAAAAAACCAAGAAATTATAAAAACATTGGACAAAGATAACCTGGAAAATTTTAAACAACGAATAATATCTGTATTAGACATGAGAAAAATGTTTCCAGTTGATAAAAAAATATATAAAGAGGTAAAATTTGTAGTTTACGGAAATGTACCTAAAGCGGATCAACAAAAACATTTTTTAATGTTAAAAGAATATAATTTTCTTTCAAATATTAAGGAAGATATAGAAAAGAAAACAACAAAAATTTACGATAAACAAATTGAAAAGAAAAAAGTGTTAAAGTATCATTGTAATTATAAAAAGTTAGAAGAAGCACTTGATAAATACTTGGAAGAAAAATGTAAATAGCACAAAACATTTAGGGAATCTAATTGTAAGATTTTCTATTGTTGCGTTTCATAAAATGAACCAATATTTTCTTCTGCAAAGGACTAATAAAGAGATGTCATAAATGGCATCTCTTTTATTTTGAATCACTTATTCTTTTATACAGCCTAGTTTTGTTTCGAGCCGAATTACCATAATAATTCGATACACGAAAATTAAAATCTTTTCCACGAAACAAATGCCAACTATTATTTCGTATATCTGTTTGTATACAAAGTTCAAATGTATCATTAGGGTATAGTTGAGACTATGAAATTTTCTCTGTAAATTCTAAAATGAAGATGTGAAGTAAGGTCTTCTATGGTAAAATTTTATATCATAGGAGGCCTTAAATTATGGCAAACAGAAAAAAAGAAATCTACAAACCAAAACCAATGACAGAAGGAAAAAGAAATATTATTCAGGGTCTGCTCCAAGAGTACGACATTGAAACTGCTGATGATATCCAGGATGCACTTAAAGACTTGCTTTCAGGCACAATCCAGGAAATGCTGGAAGCAGAGATGGATGATCATCTTGGATATGACAAATACGGACGCTCCAGTGAGCCTAATTACCGCAATGGTACAAAATCAAAAGGTGTTCGTAGTAAATACGGGGAGTTTACCGTTGATGTACCTCAAGATAGGCAGAGTTCCTTTGAACCACAGGTTGTACCTAAAAGAAAAAAGGACATTTCAGCGATTGATGACAAAATTATCTCCATGTACGCAAAAGGAATGACTACTCGTCAAATATCAGAAATCATAGAGGATATCTACGGATTCGAAGTCAGCGAAGGAATGGTTTCAGACATAACAGATAAACTGCTTCCCAAGATTGAGGAATGGCAAAACAGACCATTATCCTCCGTTTATCCAATTGTATTTATAGATGCGGTGCATTTTTCTGTCAGGGACGATGGGATTATTCGAAAGTTAGCAGCATATGTTGTTCTTGGGATAAATGAAGATGGAAAAAAAGAAGTTCTTACAATTGTTATTGGAGAAAACGAAAGCAGTAAATATTGGTTGAGTGTTTTAAACAGCCTTAAAAATCGTGGGGTCAAGGATATTCTGATTTTATGTTCAGATGGTCTTACAGGCATCAAAGAAGCCATCACAGCAGCATTCCCAGCAACAGAGCAACAAAGATGTATCGTTCACATGGTAAGAAATACTTTAAAATACGTTGCCAATAAAGACATGAAGGCGTTTGCCAAAGATTTGAAGACCATCTACACAGCGGCTGATGAAAATAGTGCCTATACCCAGTTGGAGAACGTAAAACAAAAATGGGAGGGGCAATACCCCAATGCCATGAAACGTTGGTATGATAACTGGGATGCAATAACACCGATTTTTAAGTTTTCTAAAGAAACTAGAACCGCCTTTTACACAACAAATGCAATAGAGTCGTTGAATTCGTCATATCGCCGTTTGAATCGACAGAGAAGCGTATTTCCTAGTTCACAGGCATTATTGAAAGCTCTTTATCTGGCAACTTTTGAAATAGCCAAGAAATGGACTATGCCAATCCGAAATTGGGGAAAAGTACGTGGCGAGCTTGCTATCATGTATCCGGATCGTATGCCGGAATAACAAAAAATGCTGGAATATCAAGAGTGAATAAACACCCGGTTTTTCCGGGTGCTCTTGACATGCCAGCTTATTTTTGATATGTATTAACCAAGGGCTTGACAGCAAAATCTGCCGCCAAGCCCCATCAATTATCATAGAAGATCTGAAATTACAGAAAATTTTTCACACACTCCCTTTCACAAACTATTCAGCTACTGCACCGAATAACTCCATGTATTTATCAGCGGAACAGTGATCTACAGCCCATTTTTTGGCTTTGGCTTCTGTCAATGGAATGATGTCCCAGTCAGGGTAAGAACATCTGCCCTCGCAATCATAGCTGCCATAGGGAGAAAGAGCTCCACCCTCGCCATACAAAAAATACTCGCCAGTCTTTTTGATATAGAGTTCTTCTGCATAATAATAACCATCATTTGATGGCAGATCGTTATACCAGTAAATAAGACTGTTTGCAGTATCAGTGTTATAAAGCTTATTATTAATAATTTTCTTCATTTTTGTAATCTCCTTGTTAATGCTAATTTGTCTGTATGTTCCGTATTCAGTTGTATATGTGTTCTCTAGGATCCCCTCATAATATTCCTCCTAAGTGTATTAGATAGTAAAATAAATCATTTAACTATTTACAATTTGTACCTTGTTATGGTAAATTAACATTGGTTACATTTATATATGTAAAGAAAAACCGCAACATCGATACTTTTTTGAAATTTTTTTTTATTTTTTTAAAAAACTATTTTTCTGTGAAATCAAAGCTTAATTGCATCTTCATCGAACCTCACTAAAAATTACGTTTTAAATGTTCTATCTATGTATGTCTAAAAAAACCGCCAAAAAGAACAAAAGATGAGATAAATTTTATAAAAATATATTAAATAAAGTTAATATAGGGATATATTATATATAGGAAGGAACAAGCTGGAATAGAGAGGATAAATAATTTATTTTTATTTAAGTAGAAAAAGAACCAGCTTATGGTATACTATATATAAAGGATATCGATAGGAGGTGTCACTATGTTAGCAGCGGTTAAAGGCAGAATACAAGGAAATGTAGTTATTATTGATGATGATATACAAGAGTATGATGGCACAGATGTTATTGTGACACTGTTAGGACAGCCACAGAAGAAAAAGAGAAAGCCATCTGTCGATTGGGACAGTTTTGTGGTTCCCAGTGAAAGAGGATGCAATGTCGATGAATACATGAAGGAGATGCGTGCGGATGACCGATTATAACAAGGTGTTCTTGGATACTGCACCTTTCATTTATTTCATCGAAAAGGATAGTAACAATCCTCAGTATTTCGACAATATGAAACAGTTCTTTGAGGAAGGATATCGAGAAAACAAAGAGTTTCTGACTTCTGTAATTACAATGGCTGAGTACTTTGTGTTTCCATATCGCAATCAGAAGATGTCATATATAGATAATTTCCATCGACTGGTTGATACGTTGGATATGGAAATAGCAGAAGTGGATCAGGAGATAGCGAAAAAGGCTGCGCAGATCCGTGCACAGTATAAGAGCTTTAAGGCAATGGATGCTTTACAACTGGCAACAGCTTGTGTAACCGGGTGTGATCTTTTCCTTACGAACGATAAACAATTAAAGCAGTTTGCGGAAATAAAATGTGTGACTGTGGATGATTTATAATATAAAAGGGTGTCACCATCAAAGACACCCTTTTACATATATTGGCTCTATTTTGTACGGTACGATTTCGGTACGATTGGGGACGAAGCGCTGAAAACCTCCTATTTATCAGTGTTTTTCGGGTGGGTGAAGAATTCGATTCCCATCACCCGCTCTATTTTTTTAGCGGGAAGCCTGATAGATCAAGGCTTCCCGCTGTTTTTGTATTACCTGGTCTGATACCAGGTGATACCAGAATTTTGAGAGGACATATAGTGAATAAAACAGTGAATACCTCCGATATACATGATAGAACAGGTAGACCCGGAAACAGGAACGGAGGGGCTTATGCAGGTCGGTGGAGTAGGAAGCGGACATGACACATATTCTCATCAGGTGACAGGATGTATTCACGAACATGGGGAAAATAAGGACGTAGGCAATGCTGGAGCCAAATTAGGAAGCGTACAGACTATACAGACCGCCGAGGAAGTATTGCAGGAGAATTCTTCGGTGAATCTTATGTCCTGGGTGCAGAATATCAGTAGTAAAGGCAAACAGCTTTTACAGAAAATCTGGGGAGAGAGCAAGGAGGCTAATGATGCGATCACTTCACAAAATGGCAACGGAAATCATATTGCAGGGCAGGAGACGCTGGTCACCGGGAATTCTGTAGGAGTAAAGACTACAATGAACAGGGCGGCAGTGGAGACAGCAGCTACCCATACGTATTTCCGGCCTGTGGAAGCAAAGGATACCATGCCGGCAAATCCTTTTCAGAAGGTGCGTTATCAGGTACAGAAGGTAGCGAGAAAGTTGATGGACCGGCTGCCGGGTCGATTTCTGGGATCCCATACAGGCGATTTTTTGCAGACGAAGCAGGAGCAAACGAAAGAAGATCTGCGGAAGAGAAGTCAGTATAAACAGGATGATCAGGAGATCGAGTGTATTCTCACGGATGAAAGCTATCTGACAGATTCCTATAACCGCAAGGGTGAGTACAGCCATCTGACTACGGATAAATAATTATATTACGAATTTTACGAAAAATTTCAATAATTTGCTTGACAGTTTGGCATTCATCATGTAATATAGTCTTTGCTGTGAGACACGGCAGACATTCATAAGATTGCGGATGAATGCCGATACAATTAATTTCATACCTTCAAGATACAGGTTTTGACCTGTACAATATGCGCGAGTGGCTCAGCGGTGGAGCACCTCCTTGCCAAGGAGGGGGTCGCGGGT
>ERZ779898.479-NODE-479-length-18108-cov-2.838088_pt1 | contig 18108 bp, 17 predicted proteins | sample MGYA00511902_ERZ779898 | MGnify/ENA primary metagenome ERZ779898 (study PRJEB29588, sample SAMEA2144588) | human gut metagenome | biome: human gut; feature: human-associated habitat; material: faeces | place: Denmark | collected 2008/2010 ...
TTGAAGCGGGCGAAAAGCTCGGCTTTTTACCCGGCGATCTGCAGAGTAAGGTAGATCCGTATTTAAGACCGCTTTATGATGCCCTGTATCAGATCATGGGAGCGGAGAGCTTTCAGAAAAATATGGAAAAAGGTGCCATTGAGGTAGCACCGCTTGCTTATATGCGCGGACGTACGCTGGATAATGCCTATGTGATCTTAGATGAGGCGCAGAATACGACAGAAGCGCAGATGAAAATGTTCCTGACGAGAATCGGTTTCGGTTCCCGGGTTGTTGTGACGGGCGATCTTTCCCAGAAGGATCTGGCTGCTACGACAAGGAGCGGTCTGGAGGTTGCAGTGCGTGTTTTATCGAAGGTAGAAGATATTGCATTCTGCAATCTGACCAGTAAGGATGTTGTCAGACATCCGCTTGTACAAAAAATCGTAAAGGCTTATGAGGACTATGAAAAGAAAGCAACCAAAACAGCCGGAAAGAAATACCGTGAAAAAGGAAGGCTTGACAGAAACGCTAAACGTTAAGACGATTCTGCTTTCTCTGCTCATGCTGCTTCTTCCACCGGGAGAGCTTTTTCTGTTTTATTTTATGAATGACACGGATACGGGCAGCTTCCTGACAGGATTTATCACATTGGGAATGCTTCTGCTTGTGTTTGTTTTTGTGTTTCTGACGGGGTTATATCAAAAAACATTTTTATACAATAACGGTGCACATCCGGAAAGACTTCTGGGTGTATATGTGCTGGGGCTTCTGCTTGTGGCAGTCAACTCGTTTCTGCCGTGCCAGCTCTGGCTGTTTCTGCCGCTTGCCGTGATGCTCATGCTTGCATCCGGGCCGCAGACAGGGATAGGCGCTTATCTGATCCTGTTATATCTGCAGGAGCTGATCAGTCAGCCCGATCCGGTTGTATTTGTCAGTTTTGCACTGATCGGTATGATGGGGATGGTTTTATTCAGTCATCTGGATACGACCTTTTTATTTGGTGTGCCCCTATTTACAGCGCTTCTGTTTACCTGTCTGGCACTTCTTTGCATGGATTTTGCACAGCAGGGTACGATCACTTTTGAAAATGTCCTGTATACGGCGATCAATCTGTTTGTCAGCTTTATCATCCTGACACTGGTACTGAAATATCTGAGTCTGCATATATTGCATAAAAACAGAGATAAATATCAGGAAATGAACGATCCGGAATATGTGCTTTTGACAGATCTGAAGCAATATTCCAAGAAGGCATATTATCATGCGGTGCATACGGCTTATTTCTGCGAGAAGATCGCCAGAAAGATCGGTGCGGATGAAATGCTTGCAAAAGCAGGCGGCTATTATCATAAGATCGGGCGGATGCGCGGAGAAGGGAATCTGAAAAATGCACTGGCGATCGCAAGGGAATATCATTTTCCGCCGGAGCTTGTACAGCTTCTGAAGGAATATGGCGGTAAAAATACGTCGCTTGTTTCCAGGGAGGCAGCGATCGTCCTTTTGGCGGATGCAATGGTATCGTCTGTCATGTTCTTATTTGAAAAGAATCCGCGTGCGGAGCTGAATTATGAACAGATCGCAGGCGTGGTTTTTAAAAAGCAGATAGAAAGCGGCATTCTGGATCATTGCAGTCTGACGATCAGTCAGCTGAATGAGATACATAAGATATTTGTGGAGGAAACCTTATATTATGACTTTTTGCGTTGAAAATGAAATAGAGGCAGACTTTCCGTTTGATATGGAAGCAGTGGCAGAGCAGGTAATCCGTAAGGTGCTGGAGGCGGAGAAGTGTCCGTATGAAGTAGAAGTCAATCTGCTGATCACGGATGCGGAAGGGATCAGGACGTACAACCGGGAGTACAGGGAAATCGACAGGGAAACAGATGTCCTTTCCTTTCCGGGTGTGGACTATGAAAGCCCGTCAGATTTTTCGCTGGTACAGGAAGATGAGAGCATGTATCTGAATCCGGATACGGAGGAACTGGTGCTCGGAGATATTGTGATCTGCGCTGCGCGTGTTTTCTCGCAGGCAGAAGAATACGGACATACACCGCTTCGGGAGTTTGCATTTCTGGTGACACACAGCATGCTGCATCTTCTTGGGTACGATCATATGGAGCCTGAGGAAGAAAAAGTGATGTTTGCCAGACAGGAAGAAATACTGAAAGAGCTCGGAATAACGAGATAAAAGAGGAACGATTATGGACGGAAGAAAAAGACGTGCAAATTATATGAAACAGGGCGGTCTGAAAATGTATGCACCCTGGGTGATCTGGCTGATCGCATTTGTGAAGATGATCTATCTGTATGCACAGATCGGACAGAAAGGAATTACCTTTTATGCAGCAGCACTTTTTACAATTTTATTTATATATGTGCTGACTGCAGCAGTCATTCCGGATGTATTGGGCAGAATGGTCTATTTTCAGAAGAGCAGGGACTGCAGCAAAAACGCACACAGACTGTATCACACAGTTATGATCCTGACACTGCTTGTTCTACTGCTTTTTTGCGTTCCGGGATTTTTGCTGGCTGAGCCGTTTTCCAAAGCACTCTTTGGAATTGTGCAGTATGCATTTCCGCTGCAGGTTGGTCTGATCGCTGTATTTTTCCTGACGCTGCAGCAGTGCATGAAGGGTTATCTGGAAGGCAGCAGCATTCCGCTGCCGGGCAGTCTGTCAGGTATTGTGACAGCACTGATCAGCCTGCTTGCGACGATCTGTCTGAAGAACGTATGCAGCGGTGCGGGAACAAGAGCAGCCGCCGTCTTCAGACAGGAGGATTATTATTATGCCTATGCAGCAGTCTGCGGAATCGGGGGACTGGCAGTCGGCGCATTTTTAGGATTTTTATTTCTGCTGTTTGTCATGCTGCTGCTCCGCAGAACGATCCGCGCAGAGCTGAATGCAGATGAAACACGCAGTCCGGAGAGCAGAAAGAATCTGCTGTCAGATTATATCCTGTTATATCTGCCGCAGATGCTTCATGAGCTTTTATTTTTCGCACTGGCATTTGGCTGTATGGTATATGCATTTCACAAAGGAGATGTGACAATGCCGCTTGTCCTGCCGGTATTTATGCTTTATATGCCTGTTGTATTGTATGCACAGCAGCTTTCCGGTTATCTGGCAAGACAACTGCGTGTGATACTGAAAAAACAGGATTATCAGCATGCACGGGAGCGTATGGCTGTGATGGGAAAGATCCTTTTTTATCTGATCCTGCCTGTCTGTGCTTTTTTGCTGGCACAGGCAAATGTAGTCAGCGCGGCTTTTTTTGATGAAAATAAAGAACTGACACAGCTTTTGCAGACAGGCTGTATCGCAGCGGTTTTTCTGGCACTTGCGATCTGTGCAAGGAAGCTCCTTTCTGCTATGCAGCGGCATTTTTTCTGTAATGGACTGACTATAGCCGCACTGCTTGCAGGTTATTGGTTTTTTACATTGTTATTTGGTTCGGGGCAGCACGCGGGAAATGCATTTCTGCAGGCAGTCTTTTTAACCGCCTTATGCCTGTCGCTGGCAGAATTTGCAATGATCAGCAAAAGAGTGCGGTTTCGGGCAGATCTTTTGCGGATGATCGTCTTTCCGCTTATTTCCGCAGTATTGACGGGAGCAGTTGCCTTTTTGATGCAGATGCTGCTGCTCAAGAGCCTTGGTGGCATTATGACATTGCTGCTTTCCATGGTGATCTGTTACCTGCTGTATCAGGTGCTGATCATTTTTCTGGGTGTGTTCCAGAAGCATGAATGGCGGCAGATCCCGTTTGGCAGTTTGCCGGAGCTTCTGGCAAGAAAGCTGGGACGCTGATACCTGACGTATAAGATGAAAAAACTGGGAAATACTGATAAAAAAGGAGAGTCTTATGAAACTTTTTTATCGAATCAGTATTTTCATCAATATCGTCTTTGCCTGTTATATACTGGTAAAGGGAAGTGAGCTTCTGACAAAAGACCTGATCGGGGCAAAGGATGTCAGAAATGCGCAGCAAAGCTATTATAAAAAGCAGTCGGCGGATCTGGAAAAACTGGATGATACGCTGTTTGGAGAAGAAACAGGCAGCGTGGATGAAAACAGTGTTCCGCCGGATGGCGCGGTGCAGGAAGGCACAGCACCGGATGTGGATGAAAAAACAGCGCAGGCTGCGGCAAGTATGCAGACGCTGACCTGTGATACAGAATATGAAGTGACCGTTTATGATGAAACACAGCAGACAGAAAATAGCAGGATGGAAACATTACCGGCTTCTTTTATCGGAAAAGACCGCAGGCAGGTCGAAAAGCTGATCGAGGATTATGAGAAGAGCCCTTCTCTGAAGGATCAGGAGGAAGGCTTTGTGTCCATGTCGCTGGAGTCTTTTTCAACGGAAAAGATCAGTGTCAGAAAGGTCATTGCAACTTCGCTATATTATGCGTGTATTGTGGCGGAGGATGGCTATCTGACTGTGTATGACGGCAATCGCAGGCAGGTGATCCTGTATACGGATATCCCGGTATTTTCTCTGCCGCAGGCTATGCAGGAAGAAGTCATGGACGGAAAATACATTCAGACAGAGGAAGAACTCTACAATCTGCTGGAATCGTATTCCAGTTAATGTGGTTTCATAAGGAAATGGACAGGAACCTGTGACGGAATCCGGTAAAACGGATGGGTCAGAAATGAATAGCAGACAGGATAAAAACAGAATTTGGGGAACAGGCTGATATATGAGAAAAAAGGTTGGAATTATCGGCGGCGGTGCATCGGGCATGATGGCAGCGGTTATAGCGGCCGGAGCTACAGATGTGACTATATTGGAACATACCGCGCGAATCGGTAAGAAAATATTGTCTACTGGAAACGGTAAGTGCAATTATACAAACAGAACACTGTCGAAGGATGATTATTACTGCGATCATCCTTCTTTTGTGGCGCATGCCCTCTCACAGTTTGACGATCAGGCTGCGAGCGCTTTTTTTGCAGCGCATGGGATGCTCACAAGTGAAAAAAGGGACGGGTATTGCTATCCTTATACCGGACAGGCCGCCACCGTTTTGAATGTGCTGCGGATGCTGTTGGAAGAAAAGGGCGTGACCGTTAAGACAGAACAGAAAATAGAAGGTGTCACAGCCGGAAAAGATGGGTTTATTGTAAAAACGAGGACGGATCGATACCGGTTTGATAAGCTGATCCTTGCCTGCGGCGGAAATGCAGCGCCGCAGACAGGATCGGACGGAAGCGGCTATGCACTTGCAAAAAGCCTTGGACATACACTGCGCAGACCGTATCCGGCTCTGACCTATTTGCTGACAAAGGATCCGGCGTGTAAGGAGCTGGCGGGTGTCAGGGCAAATGCCTTGCTGACACTGTATGTGGACGGAGAAAAGGTGCAGACGGAAGAAGGAGAGCTGCAGCTTAATAAAGATTCTCTTTCCGGGATTCCTGTATTTCAGTTAAGCCACAGGGCAGTACAGGCACTGGCGGCGAAAAAAAAGACAACAATTTCTGTGGATTTTCTGCCGCAGCTTGGAGAAGAAGAACTGTTACATATGCTGACAGAGCTGCAAAAGCAGTATGGAAAGCAGCCGATCGAAGAAGTGCTTGCACTTTTTCTAAACAAGAAGATCTGTGGTGCGCTGCTGCACAGACTTTCGTTACCTTTTCAACAGGAAATGCAAACGGTTAGCGATAAACAACTCAAAAAGCTGGCAAAGCTATGCAGGCACTTTGTGTTTGAAATGAGTGGCTATCCGGGATTTGATAAGGCACAGGTAACAATGGGCGGTGTCCCGGTTTCGGAAATCGATGACACGATGCAGTCCGGAAAAGTCAGGAATCTTTATTTTGCGGGAGAGATCATAGACGTGGATGGCAGATGCGGCGGTTATAGCCTGCAGTGGGCATGGACGAGCGGTTATATTGCAGGGCTGCACTGCTGTGATCAGGAAAATGTATCAGAAAACAGGGAGACAGAAAGGGAAAATCGTTAGATGATCAGGATCAACCAGTGCAAGGTAAGTGTCCCTTATACCATGCAGGATGTAGAAAAGAAAGTAAGCCAGATCCTGCATTGCAAGAGTGAGGACATTCAAAAAATACATATTGTGAAGGAATCTCTGGATGCCAGAAAAAAGCCCGCGCTTTTTTATTCATTGGTTTTAGATGTGGCTTGCAGAGCGGAAGAAAAGCTGCTTCGAAACACGAAAAGTAAGGATGTGCAGCCTGCGCCGGAGAAGAAATATCGGTTTCCGGTAACTGCAGGACATATCTGTTCGGACAGACCGGTCATTATCGGCGCAGGGCCTGCAGGCCTGGTGTGCGCCTACTATCTGGCAAAAGCAGGTCGTCGCCCTATCGTCTTAGAGCGTGGCAGAAGCGTAGAGCAGAGAAAAGCAGATATTGACAGGTTCTGGGAAACGGGTGTTTTAGATACCACATCCAATGTACAGTTTGGAGAAGGCGGTGCAGGTACTTTCTCGGACGGAAAGCTGAATACGCTGATCAAGGACAAATACGGACGATGCAGAGAAGTACTTTCCCTATTTGTAAAAATGGGAGCACCGGCGGATATTTTATATAAGCAGAAGCCCCATGTCGGAACAGATCTTCTGATGGACATGGTGAAGAACCTGCGGCTGGCGATCATAGAGCTGGGCGGTGAGGTACGGTTTGAAAGTCAGGTCACAGGACTGATATTATGCAAGCAGCCGGAAAAGGCCGGGATCAGAGAGGGCACGCAGGCTGTAAAGGGCGTGATCGTGAATGATGCGGAAAAAATAATGTCAGATCATATTGTACTGGCGATCGGACACAGCGCAAGGGATACATTTGAGATGCTGGCAAAGACCCCGCTTACAATGCAGCCAAAGGATTTTGCGGTTGGTTACCGTGTGCAGCATTTTCAGGAGCAGATCGATGAAAGCCAGTACGGAAAACAGGATGAAACATGCAGAGAGGCTCTTGGGGCAGCCAGCTATAAGCTGACAGCGCAGACGAAAGACGGAAGAGGCGTTTATTCCTTCTGTATGTGCCCGGGCGGCTATGTGGTCAATGCTTCCAGTGAAAAGGGACGTCTGGCGGTCAATGGCATGAGCTATCATGACAGAGGAAGCGGTGTCGCCAATGCAGCGATCATCATGACGGTCACAAAAGAAGATTTTCCGGATCAGAGCCCGCTGGGCGGTGTAGCATTCCAGAGAGAACTGGAGGAAAGAGCCTTTCAGCTTGCAGACGGGAAAATCCCGGTGCAGAGTCTTGGAGATTTTAAAAGACATGAGGAACGTTTGACAGAGCATAATGCGGTTCTTATGAAAAACGGATCAGACTGCGTGAATATAGAACAAAATATAGATGTAAGAGAGTTCCCTGTCCGCATCAAAGGACAGTGGGCATTTGCCAATACGAGGAGTATTTTACCGGAAAAGCTCAACGAAGCATTTCTGGAAGGCATGGAGCAGTTTGGCAGAAAAATCAAAGGATTTGACGCAGATGATACGATGATTGCAGGGATTGAAAGCAGAACTTCGTCTCCTGTGCGGATCGTCCGGGATGAAGAAGGCGTATCTTCACTGAAAGGGCTCTATCCTTGCGGCGAAGGCGCAGGTTACGCGGGCGGCATTACAAGTGCTGCCATGGACGGACTTCTGGCGGCGGAGCGAATTGCAGTCAGTATGACCTGATCGCAGAATCTTAGCCAGCCGGATCCGGCAGATATGATATAGTAGTCGGGAAATGAAATAGTCAGAAAAAGGAGCAGAAATAAATACAATGGGAACTTTACGGGAAGAAATCAAGGATAAAAAGAGAATCGTTATCAAGATCGGTTCCTCTTCTCTGCAGCATAAGGAGACGGGCGGACTGGATTATACAAAACTGGATGTTCTGGTGCGGGAGCTTTGCAATATTGCCAATCAGGGTAAGGAAGTGGTACTTGTTTCCAGTGGTGCCATTGCAGTCGGCAAAAGGGCAGTACATATCGGCAAAGAAGACAATCCGATCGCTGTGAAGCAGGCGTGTGCTGCCATCGGACAGGCACGTCTTATGATGACCTATCAGAAGCTTTTTGCAGAATACAACCATGTGGCTGCACAGGTTCTGATGACGAAAAATACGATTGCAGAGCCACTGAACCGCTTCAATGCCAAAAATACATTTTCAGAGCTTTTAAAGCTTGGCGCAATACCGATCGTTAATGAAAACGATACGGTTTCCACTTTCGAGATCGAGTTCGGTGATAATGATACGCTGTCAGCTATTGTAGCAGCACTGATCGATGCAGACCTTCTGATCCTGCTTTCCGATATCGATGGCTTATACACAGATGATCCGAATAAAAATCCGGATGCGGAATTTATCAGTGTTGTGGATCATCTGGACGATTCTATTATGGGAATGGGAAAAGGAACAAGCTCAAGTGTCGGAACCGGCGGTATGGGCACGAAGCTTTCTGCTGCCAGAATCGCAACCAGCTCCGGTGCAGACATGATCATTGCCAATGCGGCAGATGTCCGGATCATCCACCGCATCATGGACGGCAGAGAATACGGTACGTTATTTAAGGCACATAAGAGCGAAGAATTTGATCTGGTGACGTTTATTGAGAATATGTAATGTTTCTCGTTTCTCGCTTTATACCACAAATGCCATTGAAGGATTCAACCGCCAGCTCCGGAAAGTGACCAAAAGCAAGACGGTTTTTCCGTCGGATGACAGCCTTTTGAAAATGCTGTATCTGGCAACCATGGATATCACGAAAAAATGGACCGGACACAGGCAGGACTGGGGACAGATCCATTCCCAGCTTGAAATTTATTTTGAAGAACGTCTGGCAGGACGGAACCTGTAAAGCAGTCAATTTTAGGCAGGTTTTATTGACATGCCCAAAAACTACTGTATAATGCAAATATGGGTAGATTTTCCTCTCTAATTCAACTCCTTCAGCTTCAACATACCCTTGCAAACCACCATCTCTAGATGCCAATTTGGCATACAGCCCCGGTTCTTCTCTGGCAAGCCTTGTAAGGTAAGCAATATCAGAAGGCTCGTCCAGACGAACGGAGGCATTGCATTTCTGACAGTTAAAAGAGACATGGATTTCAGCATTGTGGCTAATCTCAACACAGTCGGTTATAGGGTTATACATTGCAAAGATTATTTTGGTCATAAGGTAACTCCTTTCGATTAACGCTATATGCGAATTTGTAAGTTCTGAAAAGCCGTGGAATGTTCTGGGTGGTCTACCGCATAAAACACATATGCAACATTTGGTGTAAGGAATCCCTTATTTCAGGGCTTTTCAAGATATCAAAACGTTCATTCAAAGAGTTATTTTGTCAGAACAATTCTACCCGGCCAAGCAGCAGGTCGATCCGGTTGCAGTGGAAGATGCCGTTGTTGTCATAAAAGTTGTGCGGCACATCCATGCGGACGATGATCTTTTTGAAGAAATCCTTGGTAAGCATCAGCGATGCCAGCTCGGAGGATTCTTTTTTATCGGTATCCATACGGAAAGCGGACTGAATATAGATTTTCTTGTCCGCATCATTTACCACAAAGTCAATCTCTTTCTGAACTTTACTGTCGCCTGTGCGGTCGCAAACCATACCGACATCAACGGAGTACCCGCGCCGCAGAAGTTCGTTGTAGATGATGTTTTCCATGATATGACCTGGATCATACTGGCGGTAATTCAGTCGTGCGTTCCGAAGCCCGATATCCGTATAGTAGTATTTGTTCGGATACTTAAAATAGGTCTTTCCTTTGATGTCATATCGCTTTGCCATCGAAATGAGGAAGGAATCAATAATATACTGCATATAGTTTGAAACCATCGCAGGATTGATTTTCTCGTTCTTCATGGACGCGATGGCATTTGCGATATTGGTCGGATTTGTCAGTGAACTGATCTGCGAAGCGAGAAAGTCCAGAATGTCATTCCGAACATCCTCGCGCTCTATGCCGTTTCGTTCCACGATATCCTTGACATACAGTTCGCTGTAAAGAGAGGTTAGATAATCCTTCTTGTCCTTGTCATCCTCCAGTGCTAAAAGTCTTGGCATACCGCCATAGAGCATATAGGTGTCCAGTGCTTTTCGCTCGTCACCGCCCATGGCAGAATAGAACTCCGCAAACGACAGTGGGAACACATGAATCTGCGTAGCGCGACCGCGGAACTCTGTAGCGATATCTTTTGACAGACCTTTGGAGTTGCAGCCGGTGACATAAACATCAAGGTTTTTATAAGCCTTGAGTTCGTTCGGCATATCGTAGATAGTAACCTCGATACTGCCGTTTTCCTTGTCCACCACTTTTGTGGTAAGCTGCACCTCATCAATGAACAGATAGAACTTTTCGCCCTTCCTGTCCCGGACGGTGCTTTCTACATATTCGCACAGGGTAATGGGATTTCTGAACTTATAGTACCGCCACTGATCCAGTTCGATTTTCAAAATATGATCTTCTGGAACATTCTGCAAAAGAAGGTACTCAAAAAACAGGTCAAAAAGCAACACAGATTTGCCGCACCTGCGTATACCCGTGATGACTTTTATCTCGTCGTTCCACCTACTATTACTCAGAGGATGGATATTGCCGGTATTTTTGATGCACTTGTGGAATAGAATCTGACATGATTTTCCTGGCGGTTCCGCGTAAAGTTGAATGAAAAACAAATATATGGTATGGTATTTATATATAATTTTATGTTCGGAATAAAAATAAGAGGAAGGACGGTGGTTCAATATAGAAACGCTAATACCTAGAGAAAAGTTATGTTCGATCATTTATAATCGTCCATTTCGCGGTCCATGTCCTCAAACGCGTCCTGCGGTCTGTCTCCCCAAAGGAATCTGACGCATTCTGGAGAGCGGAACACAGCGTCTCGATTTTCTGTCTCTATGCTTCGATTTCCTTATTCAGCACATTGTTCCGTGCGGAAAGAGCCTGCACAGATTTATCTTTTTGTCGAATTGCGAAGATATCAGCTTCATTTCCGAGCCGAGTATCTTGAACGATTGACTGGTTGATATCGGCAAGAGTCTTCTTAAATTCTTTCTCGCTCTCCACGCCGATTTTCAGACCGAAATTGTCTGCCATGCACCGTTACCTCCTTGTAGTTGGCATAAAAAACACCATATCACCGAGAAGTTGGGACGAAACCGTCAGAGGTTCTCGATGAAAGCATGCTTGATAGTATGAAAAAGGAGCGGCCCCGAAAGGTCACTCCTCGTAGATCATAAATCAGCTACATTATTATGATATGTGTGCTCTAAATAATGCGTTAAAGAACATATGTTTGAAAACCGCTTGCATTTATTCAGATAAATGAATATAATTAAGTGTATTGATAAGGAGGTTCAATATGAACTATGTAACAACGATAGAAATGTCAGAGATATGGGGCATATCGGCAAGAAGAATAGCTTTATTATGCGAACAAGGACGTATTGCAGGTGTTGTTAAAAAGGGAAAAACGTGGTTGATTCCAAAAGATGCAGAAAAGCCTGCGGATAGAAGAAAAAATGATGCGATTGCATTATAGGAGGGATACTGTGAGCAACACGAAGAAAAGACGAGATGTATTTTGATAAGAAAGACATATCATTTGCAGAAGATGGTACAGTTTTGGTCGGGAAAAATGTTGCTGAGGCTGTACGTATTGATTTTGAAAAGATGAAACTTGATGAGAGTGTCTTGAATGCCCGAAGAAAAAGATATTTAGAATATCACAGACGATTGTTCGAACAAAAAAATGGAGGAAAAGAATAATGGCATATAAATACATAGATTTGTTTTGTGGTGCTGGAGGATTATCATTAGGCTTTGATAGTGCTCATTTTGAAAATATTTTTGCTGTGGAATTTAATCCGGATTTTGCTAAAACATATAGACGAAATTTTTCGAAACATAACTTGATTGTTGATGATATAAGGAACATTGATAATAACAAGATTAAGGAACTTGTTGGAATTGATGAAGTTGATGTGATTATAGGTGGTCCGCCGTGTCAGGGTTTTTCTATAGCTGGGAATATTGGTAGAACCTTTATTGATGATGAAAGAAACCGACTGTTTAAGGAATTTGTACGTTTTGTGGCATGCATTCAGCCTAAAATGTTTGTTATGGAGAATGTGGCTGCTATGGCAACACATTTGAAGGGAAAAACTATAAAAACTATTGTAGAAGCCTTTGAAAATGCCGGATGTGGATATAAAGTAAAATATGAGGTTTTGAATAGTGCAAATTATGGAATCGCACAAGAAAGAAGAAGGATAGTTGTTGTAGGTATCAGAAGTGATATAGATTCAGAGTTTTTATATCCTGCAAAGGCTGAAGCGATATTTACAATAAAAGACGTTATCGATGACTTACCAAAGTTGGAAAGTGGTCAAAAAAGCGAAATTCCAAATCATGTGGCTATGAAACATAGCGCACAGATGTTGGAAAAGATGAGTTATGTCAAAGATGGCGGAGATCGTATGGATATTCCAGAGGAGTTAAGACCAAAGTCTGGGGATATTAGAAAGTACATCAGATATGACAGTACAAAGCCGTCCGTATGCGTAACTGGTGATATGAGAAAGATATTCCATTATGAACAGAATAGAGCACTGACAGCAAGAGAACTTGCACGTATACAGTCATTTCCAGATGATTTCATTTTTGAAGGTACCTCTATTCAAATTCAACAACAGATAGGCAATGCAGTGCCACCAAAGTTGGCGTATCAGATTGCTTTACAGGTAGAGGAGGCACTGGATAATGGCAAAGTATCCGAAGGTAAACTATATAGGAAACAAAGAGAAGTTAGTTAATTGGATTATAGAAGAAATGCCGGTAAAAAGTGGCACTATATTAGATATATTTGCTGGTGGATGCTCTGTATCTTATGCATTAAAGAATAGTGGATATTCTGTTATCGCAAATGACATATTATATGCGGATTATGTTATAGCAAAAGCATTGGTAGAAAATTCAGACACGAAATTATCGGTAAATGTATTTGATAAGAAGGTAAGTGAACAAAGGGTAGAAGAATTAGCTGAGAAGTTTTGGTTTCTTACAGATTGCCTGTATTATCCGGAAGAGGTTTTGGAATTAAGCAAATTAGTTGCAATCGCAGAGAAGTTAAAAGGTTCGGAGAAGTATATGATGCTTGCTTTGATTCGTAGAGCAATGATAAGAAAGCTTCCGTATTCGAGAATGAATGTGCCTTGGGAGCAAATTCAGAAGCTACGAGATGAAGACTACAGTTATAAGAAGTATAAACGAAAAAGAGCATATCATAATCAAACATTTGAAAGTCATATGCGGGAGAATATTGAGGCATATAATGAGGCTGTTTTCGATAAAGAAGAATGTAAGGTATATAACTGTGATGCATTTGATATGGTCAAGAAAATAGATTTTGTTGATGCGGTTTATATGGATCCACCGTATCCATCAACTATGAATAATTATGATGCATTCTATGGTATGTTTGATGAAATGTTTGACAAGAAGAGAAAACATACAGACTATACGCAGAAGAAAAGCTTTCTTGATAATATGGACAAACTGATAAAAAAACTTGTGGGAAAAACACGATACATAGTATTAAGTCAAAATACACGTGTTCAGCCAGAACCGGATGAGATTGAAGCAATGCTTAAGAAGTACGGAAAAGTTACAATTAAGGAGAAAAAACATAACTATCAGGTAACAGGTAAAGAAAACAAGAATGCAAGCAAGGAATTGTTATTTATCCTTGAGATGGAGGCATAGATGGGGACAGAAAATACAAAGAAAGCAAAAGAAGAGCAACAATATGATTCATATTGGAAACTAACTGTTGAATACTCGGATATTCATGGCACGTTGTTTAATAATGTATTGGATTTAATCGTAAAATTTATAGATAACCACAGGCTAACAAGTGTTGATTGTACGGCAGCGTTAAATAAAAAGTTACAAGATATTATCAACAAAATAAATCCCAAAGAGGATATGGGTTCTGTAAGAAAATCCATTAATCAATTTATTAAGCTTGGATTTGTTAACCCAGGATACAAGGGCTATCATCCGTTAACTAAGAAGTTTTTGGCATGTAAAGATAAAAAGGAAAGGGAGTTAATCTTTACACAGATTTTTTATGAATGTGGTAGCTTAAATTCTTCGTATACAAATGATTGTACTGATCATAAAGAGGTTAACTTTTTACTGAAGACATTGGCATATAATGGACAGTTGACTAAAAATGATTTGATGGGATTGATGGTTACAGATGTTGCAAAATATAAAAGAGGGTATTTATTACCGGAAGAATTGGAACTACAATATCAGTATGCGTTGTCGATAAATTTTGATGAAAATAAGTATAATCAGATTGAATATTTGATAGGATTTCTGAAGTATATGCCTGAACTTGTTTATGAAAATGGAGTGCTGGAATTTGAAGACCACAAGTCGGTTGTAGCAGGAACTGATGTTGTAAGCATAAAGCGTGACCCCATCCTTATGCGTATTTATAGAAAGTTGTTATTTGAGGAATCTATGTCTGTTTATGACAGGTTAATTTGTTATGCATGCCACTTGCCGTGGAAAGGTCTTGTTGCATCACATATTAAACCTCTGGCAACTTGTATTAAACAACAAAAAATGCAAGAAGCGTATGATAAAAATAATGGTTTATTACTTAGCCCCAATATAGATGCATACTTTGATAAGTTTGATATTACCTTTGATAATGATGGAAGTATTATTCTCGGAAAGAACGTTCCGCAAGAAATAAGAGATATTATTAAAGATTATCAGATTGATAAGGATGTTTTGAATGATGAGCGCAGGAAATATTTGCAGTATCATAGGAATATTTTTGATGCAAAAAATATGTAGCTATATAATGGCAAGGATGGAATTATATGCAAGATATAATTAATACACTATTAGTTTCGTGTATACCGGCAGCAATTACTGGAGTAGTTACATACCTAACAGCGAGGAGAAATGCAAAAACTCAGATTGATTCTCTACAAGAGAGTAACAAACATGAAATTGAAAAGTTAATGAGGCAGCATGAAGTGGATATTGAATCCTTAAAGGAAAAACATAATTTAGAGGCAGCAAAGAGTGAACAGGAACATAGGCATAAAGTAGAAATTATGGAAATTGAACATAGGAATGCATTGGAAAGCAAAGAAAAGGAACAAAGTAATGCGGCTATGTTTGGCGTTATGGCAGATGTTGGAAAAGATCCGAGTAAATTGCAAGGACTTATAGAACTTGCTAATAACCCAGCATTTAGAAAAAATAGTTAGGAGATATTGAAGATGATAGATTTTTCTCAATTAGGAATGAATTCAAATCAAAAACCTATTAATCCTAGGGATATTTTTATGAGACTTTCTCAAAAAACTGCAAAATATCAATATCCAAGAGATGTACAAGGGGAAGTTTGGAAACAATGGTTTGAGCAAAGGAATAATAAGGATACAATTATAAAAATGAATACCGGTAGCGGAAAAACTATAGTGGCATTAATGATATTACAAAGTTGTCTAAATGAAGGCGTTGGACCGGTGCTGTATGTTGTTCCAGATAAGTATTTGGTCAAACAAGTTATGGAACAAGCAAGTGAGCTAGGAATAAAGGTAGTGGATTCAGAAACAGACTTAGACTATCAGCGTAAGAAAGCTATATTAGTAACCAATATTCAAAAACTGGTTAATGGAAAAAGTGTTTTTGGACTTAGAGAAGAAAATAATTATATGATAGGTAGCATTATTATCGACGATATGCATGCTTGTGTTGGAACTATACAAGAACAATTTAAGGTAGTAATTCCTAAAGATAATTCAATGTATGATGCAATAACTAAATTGTTTTATGAAGTGATGAATATACAAGCGGAAGGACGGTTTGCTGATATTATAGAAGAAAGAAATGTTTTTGATAATATGCTTGTACCTTTTTGGAGTTGGCAAGACAAGACAAAAGAGGTATATAAAATATTGAGTGAGAATAGTGAGACAGAATGCCTTCAGTTTAAGTGGAACTTGATTAAAGACACTCTAAAATTGTCGCATTGCTATATATCAGCTAAAGGAATAAGTATTGTTCCAAATTGTACTCCTATGTATAAAATAAAGAGTTTTGATGATGCCAAGAGGAGAATTTATATGAGTGCCACTCTTCCTGATGACAGTCCATTTATGACTGTTATGGGAATTGATTTAAAAGAAGATATGCATGTCATTAGTCCGGAAAAAGCGAATGATATAGGTGAGAGATTAATAATTGTTCCTAAAATAATAAATAAGGAATTGACAGAAATTGAGGTAAGGGATGCTTTGATTCAAAAGGCTCAAAACCATAATGTTATTGTGCTCGTTCCATCATTCGCGATGGCAAAGTATTGGGAAGAACGAGGTGGTATTGTTTTATCATCCAGCAATATTTCACGTGGCGTTGAAGTTATAAAATCAAGAAATAACGGGTTATATGTTATAGTGAATAGATATGATGGAATTGATTTGCCAGATGATGCATGTAGAATCTTGGTTATTGATGGGCTTCCGAATATAAGTAATATGGATGATAAATATGAACAAGAAGTTGTAAGAAAAAGTGAACGTATACAGCGTGAGCAAGTACAACGAATTGAACAAGGTATGGGTAGAGGGGTTCGTTCCAATAATGACTATTGTTTGGTATATTTATTAGGAAACCAGTTGACAACTGTTTTATATGCCGATGAAGGATATAAATATTTTAGTAGTGCCACAAAGGCACAGTTTGAATTGTCTGAGAAAATGTGTGAACAGATTGAAGGACAAGGTTTGGATGCTATAATCGAGATTGGAGATTATGTATTAGATAGAAATGCAATGTGGATAGAGGCGTGTAAGAATGTTACTTCCGAGGTGGATTATGTTCAAGAAATTTGTATTACTAAACCGGCTAGGGCACTTAGGAAAGCATTTGATTATGGAAGTTATGGAGATTATGAACGAGCAGAGAAGATAATTAATGATTTGGTAAATGAAGAAGGTAATTCTAGAGTCAGAGGATATTATAAACAGATATTAGCGGAATATGCAAATTTTACGGATAAGAACAAGGCTCAACAAATATTAAAATCTGCAAAAAGAGATAATATTGAAATTTTGAATCCTATTGAAGGAATTCAATTCATTAAGGAAGGAAACAGTTTGCTAGAACAGTCGAGAAATATCATTGATAGAATCAATTATTTACAACACGATGAAAATGATTTGATTTTATATTTGGATAGTGTGTTAGATGATTTAAGATTTGTTGAGAATTCTTCAAAAAGATTTGAAAATGCAATAAAGGATATTTTTATTTTGATTGGATATGGAGCTAGACAGCCAGAAAGAGAAGTGGGAAAAGGACCGGATGATTTTGTAATACTGGGTTCAGGAGACTATTTTGTCATTGAGTGCAAGAATGAGACCACTACAGATACAATTTCTAAACATGATTGTAATCAGTTAAATGGGTCATATACATGGTTTGATAATTTATATCAAGATGAGCAAGTGAGATGTACTCCAATTATGATTCATAATAGTAGCGTGTTTAATTATGAGTGTTCTCCTAATGAAGCAATTAGGATAATGACACCGGAATTACTTAGTAAATTAAAAAAGAACATAAGGGCATTTGTAACAGCAATGTGTAAAAGTGAAAATTTTAAGAATAGTGGAAAAATAAATAGTTTAATTAAAGAATACTTACTTTATAAAGATGTATTGATAAAGGAGTACACAACTTCATATAGTGTTAAAACGAGATGATTATTGATCGGGAAAAGGGGCACCTGCAGCATTGTTACCGCAGGTGCAGTTACTATTTAACTACTGTTTCGAAGTCGGTTCCATTGTTCCGTAGAGTCTCTCGGAGTCGATAAGAATCGCCTTCCATATCAATCAAATAGGCCTTATAGGTAAGCCTATCTACGATTGCGCTTGTGATTGCCGCGTCACCAAAGATCTCATCCCACCTTTCGAAAGTGAGATTTGAAGTGATAATGGTTGATTTTTGAGATGCCCGCAGGGATAGCACTGTGAATAGCAGATCAGCAGCTTTGAGAGTATCCCAAAGTTTGTGTAAACCTCCAAACTGATGTAAGATAAAATTACTCAGTTTG
>ERZ779898.483-NODE-483-length-18040-cov-3.897081_pt1 | contig 18040 bp, 19 predicted proteins | sample MGYA00511902_ERZ779898 | MGnify/ENA primary metagenome ERZ779898 (study PRJEB29588, sample SAMEA2144588) | human gut metagenome | biome: human gut; feature: human-associated habitat; material: faeces | place: Denmark | collected 2008/2010 ...
CGGCAAGCAGCTTACCTGTGTATTTGTAGATCACGGTCTTCTTCGTAAAGATGAGGGAGATGAGGTTGAGGGTGTGTTCGGACCGAACGGACAGTTTGACCTGAACTTTATCCGTGTCAACGCGCAGGAGCGTTATTATGGAAAACTTGCCGGTGTGACAGAACCGGAGAAAAAACGTAAAATTATCGGAGAGGAATTCATCCGTGTCTTCGAGGAAGAGGCAAAGAAGATCGGAGCCGTGGATTTCCTGGCACAGGGAACCATCTACCCGGATGTGGTAGAGTCCGGACTTGGCGGAGAATCCGCAGTGATCAAGTCCCACCACAACGTCGGCGGTCTCCCGGATTATGTGGATTTCAAGGAAATCATCGAGCCGCTGCGCAACCTCTTCAAAGATGAAGTCCGCAAAGCGGGTCTGGAGCTTGGCATCCCGGAGAAACTTGTCTTCCGTCAGCCATTCCCGGGACCGGGACTTGGTATCCGTATTATCGGTGAGGTAACTGCAGAGAAGGTTCGTATCGTGCAGGATGCCGATTACATTTACCGTGAGGAAGTGGATGCCGCGGTAGAGGAATACCGCAAAGAGCATGGAGAGGCACCGGAGTGGATGCCAAACCAGTATTTCGCCGCGCTCACCAATATGCGAAGCGTGGGTGTCATGGGCGATGAGAGAACGTATGACTACGCGGTTGCACTGCGTGCGGTCAATACGGTTGATTTCATGACAGCGGAAGCTGCCAATATACCGTTCGAGGTGTTACAGAGAGTTATGAGCAGGATTATCAATGAAGTGAAGGGGGTAAACCGCTGCTTCTATGATATTACCAGTAAGCCGCCTGGGACGATTGAGTTTGAATAATTGCAACTTAATACAAGTCGCTTCATGTGGCAGATAATCTATAAGGTTATCTGCCATTATATAAATTGCTTAAATATCAAGGATATTTGTTGCCAGTAAAAGAAAATAATCCTACCTAAAAGATTGCGGAGGTTTAATGATGAATAAAGTATTAATTACTGGGTTGGGAGTTGCAAAGGAATTAGGAATTTGCGAAATATGCAATTTAAATTTTTCATGGTTGGTAAATAACCCGTCGACAATATTGTGGGCTGATCAATTATACATACCTCGGGTATCATATGATGCGCAAATTGCAAACCAAGAATCTAAAAGTGATAAAGTTATAGGTATGTTTTTAGAGATGGCAGAGGAACATGGTATAATCAAGAAACTAAATTTAACTGATATGTATCAAGAGGCAGTGGGAGATAAAATACATCAAAAAATGTTGGCAGATTCGCAAGCCTTATTAAAGACTTTTCCAGAAATAATAAGGAAAGGAGACAAAGAAGTTCCAAACGAGATTCTAATAGGCGATGAAGGATACTGTGGTGCGTGGATGTCTTCTATATATGCAGGCATAAAAGTTGCTAAAGATATTGATGCTAATTGTCTGTTTAGTAAAAGAGAACATACTTTTCTGAAATATTTGTATGGACTAGATGCCAAGAGGATAAATGATAATTCCATTAATAATGTTTATTCAGAAGTTTTTTCCTTGTTTATGCCAGAGAAACTAGCGGTACATAGCTATGCGTTTACCGATGAAGAAAGGTGTGAACAGTGTGTGCATTTCAAACAATGTAAAGAGAACTACTTAACGGATACTGAAAAAACATTGGTGAAAATGTTTAAGTGGAGAGAATACGATGAATTGCAGCAAGCAAAAGAAGAAATTAATAAAATTATTTCTTTAAAAAATGATATTTCATCACAGAAAGATATAGATGATGTTATTAAAGAGTTTAAAGGAAGACAGGACAAGATTAATAGGAACATTAATAAAAGATTTCCTAAAATTGAAAGATGGACAAAAATGACAACAGTTTTAGCAACTCCAATCACAATAGCATCCGCAATATCAGGAAATATACCATTAACTATTGGTGGTGCAGTTGCAACAGGAGTGGCACAAGCAACTGATAATTTGTTAGAAATATATAAAAGTAAAAATAATTGGGTTGGTTTTGTAAATGATATGAAGAACGATGCAATTTAGAATGGCAACACTTTGGCAACAGAAAATCAGCAAGCCCAAATAATATATGTAGTTGAGATAAAATATCGGCAAAAAAGAGATAAAACTTAAACTGAAATGTTTAGTGACAACTATGAACTTGCCGAGTTTGAGTAAGAGCCACAAGTCTTGGAACCCGCTAAACAAGCGGCTTCCGAGACTTTTTCTTTTGCGCTGCTACTAATTTGCTACTAATAGCAACTACTCCGTATCACACCGTTTCGGTGGCAAATCAGTGTAGGTTTGTGTTAAATTATCTTTCTTTGAGGCATCTGTATTATTTTGGCAGATGTCTTATTTTTGGTTAATGGTGCTGGACCATATGGAAGATTTGCTGTTATAGCATTTGTTGTGGAAGCATCTGTATCAGGTACTTCTTCGCAGTTGTAAGGTATTCCGGCTGCTTCAAGTAATGGATCTCCATACCTGCTGCTTCAAGCAGAGGGTTATCAGATGGTGGCTCAGGTGTTGGCAAATCTGTTGCCTGCAATGATTCCAGACTATGCACAAGCTCCTGCTGTTTATGTGGAAACAGATGGGAGTATGTGTTTAGTGTTGTGGATACTTTCTCATGTCCAAGCCTGTCTGCGAGGATTAATGCATCACAGCCCTGATTAATATGTAGGCTGGCGTGCGAATGTCTGATATCATGGATTCGTATGTTTTTCACACCTGTGTTTTTGCAGCCTCTTATCATTTCGTGAGAGAGATAGGACTTTGTTATAGGGAAAAGTCTCTCATCAGGAGTAATCATATATCTGGTTGAAATAAATTCCCTTAGCTCGTCACAGAGAAAGTCTGGAATTGGAACCTTTCGTTTACTCTTTCTCGTTTTGGGAGTTGTGATGACATCCTTGCCCTGAAGTCTCTGGTAAGTCTTGTTGATATCAATAAACTTGTTAGGCGGTAGCATAAGATTGTTCTCGGATGTAATGAAAAGGCTGGGTATAAAGCCAGATGGAGATGAACTTTATGATGAGTTTCAGAAGATTTATGATGAGAGTGTTGATAGAGATACTAATACGGAAAAAGTAGAAGACAAGATGTGGAATAGGGGCAGAGGAAGGTGATTCCTCTGTCTCAATTTTTTTTGATAATATTATGCGTGCATGATTTCGAGAACTCAAAATTTGTAATTGTATAAGCAAAAAACTGATGATATAATAAAAATCAAGATAAAAGGACTATTTGACGTGATAATCGGAGGAAATAACATGTCAGAAAATCAAGTAAAAATAACTTATAAACCTTTATGGAAGTTGTTAATTGATAGGGATATGACGAAAACTGAATTAAGAAAAAAAACACAGATAGCACCAAGTACATTTACCAAAATGAACAACGATCAACAGGTGTCGTTAGATATACTGGCTAGGATATGTGTTGAATTGAAATGTGGCTTTGATGATATTGTGGAGATAGAACGATAGTGATATTGCAAAATGAAGAAACATGTGCAGATAAATATAGTAAGTTGCTAATAGAAAGGAATTTATAAATGGCAGTTCAAAATAATGCTAATATTGGATTTGAAAAACAAATATGGGATGCGGCTTGTGTTCTTTGGGGACACATTCCGGCAGCAGAATACAGAAAGGTTATCGTAGGACTTATTTTTCTGCGTTACATATCAAGTGCATTTGAAAAACGATATCAACAGCTTGTTGAAGAAGGCGATGGTTTTGAAGATGATAAGGATGCATACGCAGAAGATAATATTTTCTTTGTACCAGAGGATGCCCGTTGGAGCAAGATTGCATCTGCAGCGCATACTCCAGAAATTGGCACTGTTATCGACGATGCAATGAGAACTATTGAAAAGGAAAATACAACTCTTAAAAATGTGCTTCCAAAGAATTATGCAAGTCCAGATTTGGATAAGAGAGTATTAGGCGAGGTTGTTGATCTTTTCACTAATATGGATATGGGAGATACAGAAGAAAGCAAAGACCTGCTTGGCAGAACATACGAGTATTGCATTCAGCAGTTTGCAGCATACGAAGGTGTTAAGGGTGGCGAGTTCTATACGCCTGCAAGTATTGTTAAAACAATAATTTAGAGCAACAAGCTCAGGCTGTATATTATAAGATGTTTTCTGAGGTAAATGGTGAACCAGTCGAACTATCAAGCATTATTGATGTTAGAGATGGCACTCACGACTCGCCTAAAGCACAAGCGACGGGATACTATCTTATTACTTCAAAACATCTTTTACCATTTGGTGTTGACAAAGCTTCAGCAAACCGCATATCCAAGGCAGATTTTGATAAAATCAACGAACGCAGCCTTGTTGAAACACAGGATATTTTGATGAGTATGATAGGGACTATTGGACTAATATCTTATATTCCATATGAGGCTGTTGACTTCGCCATAAAAAATATGGCATTGTTCAAAACCTCTCATACTCCCGAACTCACATATTATTTTCTCTGCTACCTTAAAAGCGAGAAGACACTACAACATATTGAGAAATGTCTTGCAGGTAGCACTCAAAAATATATCAGTTTAGGTGAATTACGCAAAATGCCTATATATTCGCCAACAACCGATGAAATACGAGAGTTTAATTATCTTGTAAAGCCAATGTTTGAGGAAATTGTATCTCGTACCTACGAAAATGCTCTGCTGGCAGAAATGCGTGATACACTATTGCCAAAGCTGATGTCTGGCGAACTAGATGTCTCCGACATTGACCTCTAAGCCACTAAATTATTGTTTATGTCATTGTTAAGTTTTATTTTGTCATCAATAGGTTTAATTACAGATACAATCCTCTTTTGCGTTTCAACATCAGGGACAATAAGGTTCATTCTCTTTATATCAGCCAAAGTAACATGCCCTAAACCAGTAGTCTGTTTATTCGTCGCAATTTTTGTAAAATACGGTTTTAGATTCTTCATCAAAAAGTAAAAGTAATCAAAATCCACAAGTTCCTCATTAGGGGTCACTTTAAAAATATGTTGATTAAGCCAACCTTCTTCCAAATCAAACCTAAAAGTATCAATTGACGTCTGCGGATTTCCAGACCAGGAAAACAGCAAGTCTCCACGTTTTAGATGTACGTCCTCTGAAAAAATCTCTTTTGTATAAGCTGTTGTTGGTCCAATTCCATTATTTAACTCTGCAATTTTAATAACAGGCACGCCTTCATCCGAAAAGTTGATCTTTTTAAATGCCAAGCCATTTTTCCATTTTGCTAAATTATGCAATGAGCATTGAGTACCATTTACACTAGATGGAATACTATATAATTCATTATCATCAAATTTCATAGCCAATAGCCCCCAACTTTCTTCTAATCTCATCTTCAAGCTCATGCGATTTAACAAACATATCCGAAAGTTCAGAAGTAAGTCTTGCCATCTTTTCTTCGAATGGTTCACCGTCGTCTTCCTGTTCTTCAATACCAACATAGCGACCAGGAGTAAGGATATAATCCTGCTTTGCAATGTCTTCAAGAGAGGCTACTGCACAGAAGCCCTTCACGTCTTCAAGTGTTCCGTTCTGGAATGCAGTAAATGTATCAGCTAACTTTTGAATATCTTCCTCATCAAAATCTCTATGTTTGCGGTCAACCATATGTCCCATCTTACGAGCATCTATAAATAAGGTTTTACCTTTCTGCTTTTTATTCTTAGAAATAAACCAAAGTGTAACCGGAATTGTAACGCTGTAAAATAACTGCGTAGGCAGTGCCACGATACCTTCTACAAGGTCAGCCTGAATAATATTCTTTCTAATTTCTCCCTCACCACTAGACTGAGATGATAAAGCTCCATTAGCAAGTACAAGACCTATTTTTCCATTTGGTGCAAGATGATGTATCATATGCTGAATCCACGCATAGTTGGCATTTCCTGCTGGCGGCGTTCCATATTTCCACCTAACATCATCTTTTAACTTGTCTTGTCCCCAGTTTGAAAGATTGAATGGCGGATTTGCCATAATAAAATCAGCTTTGAGTGTTTTATGTAAATCATTGAAAAATGTATCTGCCTGATAAGGTCCAAAATCTGCATCGATACCGCGAATAGCCATATTCATTTTTGCCATCTTCCAAGTATCAGCGTTAGACTCCTGACCATAAACAGCGATTTCTCCGCGTTTGCCACTGTGTGCCTGGATAAATTTTGCACTCTGAACAAACATACCACCCGAACCACAGCATGGGTCATATACACGACAGTTTTTGAATGGTTTCAAAATAGAAACGATTGTTTATACGTTCATTAATGCTTATTTTCTCATCTACATTTTTTAATATTTCAACAATTTTTCTTTGCTCAGCTATAGCTGGGTATTTAACATTTATATCTAACACATTTTTTAGAGGTAACTTGGGTTGTACAGCTCCGACAGTTCCTCTTTTGATTTCTTCTTGACCGAAAGGAGATATCAAATAATAGTATAAGTATTCTGGCTCGATACCAGTACAATTTATTATCTTGTCACAGTTTTCAGTTTGATTTGCCTTATCTAATGATTCTCCGACTATTCCAATTAGTCCTATAGTTCCAACAACGCTAATTAAAATATCACCAGCATTAACGATATATCTCGCTATACTTAGTTGTGTTTCGTCATCAACAAATTCAATTTCGGGATTTAATTCTAAATATTTACTTTTGCCTAAATCCCTAATTCTAATATAAGGGTGTTTAGTTGGAACAGATGTTAATTGTTTTCCTTTGGGAAGACGCTTTCCTCCTTTTACCTCGGCAAAATCTTTTATTTTTGATTCTTTCCATTCAGTCATATTTTTACCGTCCTATCCTATATATTTTCTATGAGCAATTTTCACATTACTCTGCTTGACCATAGCGTACTGCAAAGTCGTATCTATCTTTCTATGCCCCAAGAGCTGTTGAAGCTGCTCAATGGGCATTCCCTTATCTATTGCCATAGTTGCAAGTGTACGCCTGAACTTATGCGGGTGTACCTTGTGCAGTCCTAATTGCTTTCCATATTCTCTAAGCCTTGTTTCTATCCCACCAATCTTCAATCTTTCATGTGGTGCTTTAAGTGATACAAACAATGCTGGATTATTATCATTTCTGCTATCTAGATAATTCTGCAAATGAATCTTTGTTCTCGCATCAAAGTAAACAACTCTTTCTTTGCTTCCTTTACCAAATACAATACATTCTCTTTCATTGAAATCTATATCATTTTGATTGAGTAATACCATTTCTCCGACACGCATGCCAGTTGATGCAAGCATATCAATCATTGCCAAATCTCTTAACTCCTGACAATTATCTCTCATTAATTCCAGTGCTTCATCTGAGTATGTTTCTTTAATGTTTACCCCGGTCTTAACTTTATGTATACGTCTTACAGGATTTTTTAATATATAATCTTCATCCTCCAACCAAGAAAAGAAGCTGGAAAGAATACGTCGGATGTTATCTATCGTGACCTTACTCAAGTCATTTTTTTGTTGATATTGCGTAAGATATTCTCTAATATCATCGGTCACTATATATTCCACATTTTTATCTAATGTTGCTAACATCGCTTCAATCGTTGCTTTGTAATATCTAAGAGATTTTTCTGAGCATCCTTCTATTCGCTTAGCCGCCAAAAATATCTCTACATAATCACGCTCTGATTCTTTCATATTTCCTGTATTTTCCGTTATTTCATAGTTTACAAATGTTGATTGAAGCACCTCCTGCAATCGCTTACCCTGTGCATTATTCAAGTATGGTAGCATTCCTTGAATAATGTCCGTAATTAAATTTTGTTTCATAGTCATTCTCCTTTGAAATTATTTTGGAGAACGACTAGCAACGGCAGTTCTTTTATTGCTCCTGCCGTTGGTAGGAGTATATATCTACAAATTCTCAGCTTTGTATATCACATAGCCTTCATAATAATAGCTATGATCTATACCCTTCATATAAACTTCTCTATCATTAACTTTATCTGTCAAAGCCTGTTTTAAAATATATTTTATTTCAATATCTCTAATTGGACTTCTTTCCATTGCTAACAGATAATCTTCCTTATCTACAAGACTCCAATCAATAACTTTGTTCAACTCTTTCTTCAGAATCAAATCAAGCCATATCCTGGTGCTTCGCCCATTACCCTCTCGAAAAGGATGCGCTATATTCATCTCAACATATTTTTCAACAATTTCATCAAATGTTGATTGCGGCATCTTCTCAATATTCTCGATTGCAGCCTGTAAATACATCACCGGAGCAAATCGGAAGTTGCCTTTAGCAATATTTACATTTCTCACTTTTCCCGCAAAATTATATATCTCACCAAATAAATATTTGTGAATTGCCACAAGCATCTCAAAAGATCCTGCTTTATATTTATCCAAATATCCATTTTCAAATAGCTCCACTGCTTTTTTCTTACTTATCTTTTCTTCCATCCTTGCTAGTTCTGTGGAGTCTGTGATATTAAGCTTATTTTCTAATACCATATTTTTCCTTTCCAAATGCTAATTAACGCATTTTATTTGTATTTATATATTGATGTGCTTTAAGCATATAAACAATAATTTAGTGGCTTAAATATCAATTTCAGATACATCGAGCTCGCCAGACATCAGTTTAGGAAGAATGACATCACGTAGAGATGTAAGTTTTTTGTTTTCATTAAGATTGCTAATAATTTGAGAAAACATAGGTTCCGCAATTTCTTCAAAAGTCATCTTTTTATCTGGGGCTGGAAGCGGGAATTTAAACTCCATAAAATCTTTTTGATACAAATGTGGAATTACACTTCCCTCTGTACGAGCTACAATAAATGCTTTAAACAATTGCGACTTAAGTAAATAGTATATGAATGTTGTCGAAATAATATTAGGTTGGTTATTTCGAATAACGAAAATACCTGAAGCAACTGAGGTTGGTAAATCAAGGCTATCAACATATCCTATTTTGCCAATGGTTCCGTCTTTTGAAAGTAAAATATCACTGACTTTTAACATTATCTCAGGTGATTCTTCGTAGCGTTCTGCTGAGATGTAACCAGCCTTATTCCAGTCAATGCCAGATTTTGTCAATGTTTCACCATTTATGATGCGGTAACCAGATTTTGAAAGATATTCGCTTTTTTTTAGTCCCTTCCAACCTATACGACCTTTAATATAAAGGTAGTCACCCAGTGCAACTTCAGATGTGTTGTCATCATTGATAAGTTCCAGCAATAAAGCTTCGATTTGTTGCTCTAAATTATTGTTTATAACTTTTACGGTATTACATTTAAGAAAGGATGAGCCTATGAAACAACCAATTTTAGCAATTTGTTATGATTTTGATAAAACGTTATCTCCCGATGATATGCAGGCACAGGGGTATATACAATCAATAGATTATGAAATAGCAGAATTTTGGAAACAATCAAACCAATTAGCATCGGATAATGATATGGATCAAAATCTTGCTTATATGTATATGATGGCTAGTAAATCAAGAGGAAAAGTTCTATTTACTAAGGAAACATTGCACAAAGATGGTGGAAAAGTACAGTTGTTTCCTGGAGTTGAAACATGGTTTGATCGAGTTAATGAATATGGTAAGCGTAATGGTGTTATAGTGGAACACTATATTATTTCTTCAGGGCTAAAAGAAATGATTGAAGGAACTAAGGTGGCTACTAAGTTCAAAAAAATCTATGCTAGTTCGTTTTATTTTGATGAGGATGGAGTGGCAGTATGGCCAGCTCAGGTTGTTAATTATACTAATAAAACACAATTCTTATTCAGAATAGAAAAAGGAGTCCTCGATATAAATGATCAGGCTGTTAACTCACATTTTGAGCCTAACCAATATCGTGTACCATTTAGAAATATGGTATATATTGGCGATAGTGATACAGATATTCCGTGTATGAAACTTGTCAATATTAATGGAGGACATTCAATAGGTGTATATAATTCTGAAACAAAAGACAAAACAAAGGTATTTAGAATGCTTGATGAAAATCGTATAAAATATTTTGCACCGGCTGATTACACAGAAGGGTCAAAGCTTGAACATTTAGTACAGCAAATAATAGATAGGACGATTACAAATGAAATACTAGAAGATGTTCATTTTGATTGTATAGCTGAAAAGTTAGATGAAACAAGAGGTCAAAGTGAGGAAGAACTGAAAAAAGAAGAACTAATTGATAAACTTGAAGATAGTAGCAATTTTGCTAATACACATTCGATTATTGAACAAATGTTAGAGATTAAAGAATGGTCAGAAGATCAAAAATGCAAATTATTTAAAATTGCACTTGAAAACAATCAGGTAACATATATTTTAAAGGATGTTGATGTTAAGGATTTTTATCGCATGATATGTAAGAATAATAATAGTGAAGAAGCTAAGCGTATAAAAGAAATTATATACGAAAAAGAGTAGAGGTGATTCATATGTCCACTATATTTACGGAAGCTAATTACGAAAATTCAGTTATAGAGCTGTTTAGAAATGATTTAGGTTATGAATATGTTTATGGTCCGGATATAGAAAGAGATTTTTACAATCCACTATATGAGGACGTTCTGCTTGACTCTCTGTATCGTTTGAACAGCGGTCTGCCCGATGACGCCATTCAGGATGCCTTATTTAAGCTTAAAAATTTTGAAAATGGAGAACTTGTGCAGAAAAATGCTGCTTTTATGGACTATCTGCAAAATGGAATTCCGGTAAGATATTTTGTGGATGGTGAGGAGCGTTCCTCTATAGTTTATCTTGTTGACTATAAAAATCATGACAATAATTCATTTATCATAGCGAATCAGTGGACTTTCATTGAAAATAGTAATAAGCGTCCTGATGTAATTCTCTTTTTAAATGGATTGCCGGTTGTATTGGTTGAGTTGAAATCTCCTTCTCGAGAAGAAACGGACGCTTCTGAAGCATACAGACAGCTTCGCAATTATATGCAGGAAATTCCATCTATGTTTATATATAATGCTATCTGCGTTATGAGCGACCAGTTGACATCTAAAGCGGGTACAATCACTTCAGGCGAAGATCGCTTTATGGAATGGAAAACGAAAGATGGGGATTATGAGAATACACAGTTTGCACAGTTTGATACTTTCTTTGAGGGAATGTTCAAGAAAGAGCGACTGCTTGACATTGTAAAGAACTTCATTTGTTTTTCAAATGAGGGTATTAACTCATTCAAAATTCTTGCAGGATATCACCAGTATTTTGCAGTCAGAAAAGCAATTGAATCCACAAAACACGCTACTGTTACGGATGGTAAGGGCGGTGTGTTTTGGCATACACAAGGAAGTGGTAAGTCACTTTCTATGGTATTTTATGCACATTTGTTGCAGGAAGCATTGGATAGTCCAACGATAGTTGTTATCACCGATAGAAATGATCTTGATGATCAGCTTTATGGGCAATTTGCAAAGTGTAAAGAATTCTTAAGACAAGAGCCGGTACATGCTGAAAGCAGAGAAAACTTAAAGTCTTTGCTTGCCGGCAGACAGGCAAATGGTATTATCTTTACTACAATGCAGAAGTTTGAAGAATCTCACGAAGCATTGTCGGAGCGAAACAACATTATAGTTATGGCGGATGAAGCACACAGAGGACAATATGGACTGACAGAAACTGTTGATGCCAAAACTGGTAAGATAAAAATTGGAACAGCACGAATTATCAGAAATACGCTGCCTAATGCTACATATATCGGATTTACTGGTACTCCTATTTCATCAAAGGACCGCAGTACTCGTGAAGTATTTGGTGATTATATTGACATTTATGATATGACACAGGCTGTTGAGGATGGAGCAACAAGACCTGTTTATTACGAGAGCCGGGTTATCAAGCTTAACCTTGATGAAGATACTCTTAAGTTGATTGATAGTGCATATGACATTATGGCTGAAAATGCTGATGGAGAAGTAGTTGAGAAAAGCAAGCGTGAACTTGGTAAGATGGAAGTTGTTCTTGGCAATGATAATACTATCAATTCACTTGTCTGTGATATTCTTGACCATTATGAGAATAACAGAGAGAATCTTTTAACAGGAAAGGCAATGATTGTTGCTTACTCTCGTCCTATTGCAATGAAGATATACAAGCGTATCTTAGAACTTCGGCCTGCATGGACTGAGAAAGTTGGAGTTGTTATGACTTCCGGTAATAATGATCCGGAAGAATGGAGAAAGATTATTGGCAATAAACATCATAAGGATGAACTTGCTAAGAAATTCAAAGATAATAACAGTCCTATGAAGATAGCAATTGTTGTTGATATGTGGCTGACAGGCTTTGATGTTCCTTCACTTGCAACTATGTATGTCTATAAGCCAATGTCCGGACATAATCTTATGCAGGCGATAGCTCGTGTAAATCGTGTATTTCGTGATAAAGAAGGTGGACTTGTTGTAGATTATGTTGGAATTGCTTCAGCATTGAAACGGGCAATGAATGATTATACTTCTCGTGATAAAAAGAATTATGGTGATACTGATGTTGCAAAGGTTGCATATCCGAAGTTCTTGGAAAAGCTTTCAGTTTGTCGGGATATGTTCCACGGATATGATTACTCGAAGTTTACAGGTGGAACAGACCTTGAAAGAGCAAAAACTATCAGTGGTGCAGTCAACTTTATTATGGACAGAGAGAAAGTGGATGATAAGGACTCATTTGTAAAAGAAGCACTTATGCTGCATCAGGCATTGTCTCTTTGTTCTTCTTTGGTTGATGAAGAAAGTCGATTTGAAGCAGCATTCTTTGAATCAGTGCGTGTTCTTGTCATTAGACTGACTAATACAGGAGTTGGGAAGAAGATTTCTCTTCCAGAAATGAATGCAAGAATAAATGAGCTTTTAAAACAGAGTATCAAGAGTGATGGAGTTATCAATCTTTTCTCGGATATCAAAGAGGAATTTTCACTGTTTGACCCGAAGTTCCTTGAAGAAGTTGCCAGTATGAAAGAAAAGAATCTTGCAGTTGAACTTCTTAAGAAGCTGATTGCAGAACAGGTTTCAGTATATCGCAGAACTAATGTAGTTAAATCTGAGAAGTTTAGTGAAATTATGCAGCGTTCGCTTAATGCGTATCTTAATGGTATGTTGACAAATGAAGAAGTTATTGAGGAAATGCTGAATCTTGCAAAACAGATTGCAGCAGCCAAAAAGGAAGGTGACCAGCTTGGGCTTACTGCTGATGAGCTTGCCTTCTATGATGCATTAACGAAGCCACAGGCGATAAAGGATTTCTATGAAAATGAAGAACTGATAGCAATTACAAAAGAACTTGCAGATACTCTACGAAGAAATAAAACAATTGACTGGCAGAAGCGAGAATCAGCAAGAGCAAAAATGCGTATGCTTATAAAGAAACTGCTGAAAAAACATAAGTATCCGCCTGAGGGTATGGAAGATGCAGTTCAGACTGTTATGACACAGTGCGAACTTTGGACAGATAATAATGATATGGGAGAAGAAAAGGTTGTAAACTTTCGAGACAAATCAATATCATATGCAGAAGCAAATTATGCGCCCATGAAGGTTGCTGAAAGCACAGCAACATATGGAGCGAAGAAATAAAAGGAAGTGAATTTATGGACATAAAGCAGCTAATCGGCGAAGCCACAGATTACGATAAAAAGGTTGCACTTGAGACAAAGAAACCAAAAAGCTGGTGCAAGAGCATCAGTGCATTTGCAAATTGTTATGGTGGCAAGCTGGTATTTGGTGTGGCAAATGATGATGAGTTGGTTGGACTTCCGGATGCTAAAGGTGATTCAGAGGCAATCAGCGAAATAATTAAAACACACATTAATCCAATACCAGAGTTTAAGCTTTCGTTTGAAAAAGATAAAGACAAGACATTTGTTGTTGTAGAAGTTATGAAAGGGCAGCAGACACCATATTATTATGAAGGTGATGGACAACTTATTGCATTTATGCGTATAGGAAATGAAAGTGTTCCGGCGACACCTTCGCAGTTGAGAGAATTGGTACTTCGTGGAAGTGGTGAAAGTTATGATAGTCTGAAGTCAAGATATGATTTTAGCAATATGTCTTTCACAAAATTAAAATCAGTATATAAACAGAGGACAGGCAATGCATTTGAAGATACAGATTATGAATCATTTGGTCTGGTTGATGAAAAAGGCAATCTGACGAATGCAGGAGCACTTCTGGCAGATGAATCTCCGGTTCGTCATTCCAGATTATTTTGTACAAGATGGAATGGACTTACGAAGGCATCTGGAATTGTAGATGCACTTGATGATAAGGAATATACGGGAAGTCTTGTCACGCTATTACAGGCAGGAACAGATTTTGTCAGAAATAATTCCAAGAAAGCATGGCGTAAGGTAGGTGACGGCAGAATTGAAATGCCTGATTATCCGGATCGTGCAGTGCTTGAAGGGGTAGTAAATGCATTGATTCATAGAAATTATATGGAGATAGGTAGCGAAGTTCATATAGATATGTTTGATGACAGAATTGAAATATATTCACCGGGTGGAATGGTAAGCGGAATATCTCTAGAGGGAAAAGATTTATTGAAAATTCCATCAAAGCGAAGAAATCCGATATTAGCTGATATATTCAGCCGCTTGAAATACATGGAGCGTAGAGGTAGTGGATTTAAGAAAATATTAGCAGACTATAAGGGACAAGTTGAATTTGATGAGACTAAGATGCCAGTATTTGAGGCAGATAATGATGATTTTATATTGACTTTATATAATCTGAATTATGGTTCTAGTTATGCAACACAAGCAAATGAAAATGTCATAGAAAATGTCATAGAAAATGTCATAGAAATTTCGGAAGAAAAAATTAAGAAGTTAATGCCAGAGTATTCTAAGAAGAAGCTTGCTAAAGCATAGATTGGTTTTGCATGGTGGAAGTCATAATGAAGAACGAGTGAAAAGTATGGTAAGTGATGATTTTTTTGACTATATTTCTAGCGAAGAAAAAATAAGAACGGCTAAGGAAATCCTTGTTTTTCTATATACATTAGACGATCAGCATGTAATAGAGCATTTAAAAAGGGATTTGAATGGAAAAACTTTAAATGATGTACAAACAGATTTAGAGACATGGAAGCAAGAAATATTGTCATTGATTTCATTAGATGAATAGCATAGATGAATTAGCCAATATATTAACTAAAACTTACTCTAAAAGTTGATATTAGTTAATATATTGGCTATAATACTATTATAAATAGTAATATTATACTAAAAAGTATATATGAAACGATAATAAGAATACAGGACTGTGGAGAGTAACAATGCGAAAATATGTCTGGGAAACGCCAGAAGAAATAAATTTGGAAGTGGCAAAGCGTATGAAAACTTTGCGGAAGAGAGTAAAACTTTCTCGAAAGAAACTAAGTGAAGCATGTGGTGTTAGTTACAGCTCCATCAAGCGATTTGAAGAAACCGGAAATATCAGCCTTCTGTCACTGACCAAGATGGCGATTGCTTTAGATGCAGAAGGGGACATAAAAAAATTGTTTTCAGAGGTGCCTTACAGATCTATACAGGAGGTAATAAATGAGCAGAAATAATTATAAAATCCTCCATTTTATAACAGCCACAGTCGCATACGATTTGAGAGAATATTTATAAAGCAGCTTAGAGAGGATACCGGATATGGCACACCACAAAATAGCCTTCCTCGCAGATACCCATGGTCTTCTGCGTGAGGAAGTTGTACAGAAAATAAAAGACTGCGAAGTGATCTTTCATGCGGGGGATTTCGGTGGACCGGAAATCGTGGAAAGGTTACAGCAGATTGCGCCGGTTTATATGGCACGGGGAAACAATGATAAAGAATGGGCAAAGGATATGCCCTATTTTGTCAGAGAGCAGATAGGAAACCGTACCTTTTATATGTGCCATAAAAAACAGGATTTGCCGGATGAGCTGGGCAAAGTAGATTTTGTGATTTGTGGGCATTCTCATAAATATGAACTGAAGCAGGAAGGCAGCATTTGTTATATCAATCCGGGAAGCTGCGGGCCGAGACGTTTTCACCAGCCAATTACGTTTGTAATTCTGTATTTTGAGGATGAAACGGCAGATTACAGAGTGGAAAAGATCGATCTTTCCCCTGCACTTACAAAAGAGAATGCAAAAAAGCTTTCCCTGTCAGAGAAAGATCTGGATTGGTTGATCGGCCGTATCATAAAAGAGTTTTCAGCAGGGAAGAGCATCGAGCAGATTGCAAAGAAAAACAGGGTGGAGAAAGAACTTGTGGAGGCTGTCTGCAGAATGTACGCGACGCATCCGGGCGTCACAACAGCCGGGATTATGGAAAAGTTGGAGCTCAGAAAACTGTATGTGAACTAGATAGAAATTCGATATAGGAGTAGAAAGAAGCAATGAAAGTAACGTTATTAAATGATTCCTTCCCGCCGGTCATAGACGGTGTGGCAAATGTTGTAATGAATTATGCAAAGATCCTGCAGGAAGAGAAGCTGGCGGATGTGATGGTGGCAACGCCAGCGTATCCGGGCGCAGAATATCACAGCTATCCCTATTGGGTGGTGCCCTACCAGAGTTTTGATACGACGAAGATCGTAAAAGGATATCGGGCAGGCAATCCGCTTGATGTCAAGGAAATTGTGACAATGAAGGAATTTGCACCGGATATCATACACAGTCATTGCCCGGTGTCTTCCACGCTGCTTGCGCGGACGCTCCGGTTTTATACAGATGCACCGCTTGTATTTACTTATCATACGAAGTTCGATATTGATATTGCCAAGGCAGTGAAGTCAAAGCTGCTGCAAAAAGAAGCCATACATGCGCTTGTCAGCAATATAGAGGCATGCGATGAAGTATGGGTGGTCAGCAGAGGAGCAGGAGAAAACCTGCGCTGTCTTGGATATACGGGAGAGTACCGCGTGGTCAGCAACGGTGTTGATTTTGCCAAAGGGCGTGTTGCGCCGGAAAAGGTGGCAAAAGTAACGGATTCCTATGATCTTCCGGAAGGAATCCCGGTCTTTTTATTTGTTGGCAGGATCGTCAAGTATAAAGGGCTTCCGCTCATTCTCGATGCGCTGGCGAAACTGTCGCAGGACGGCGTTGATTTCCGTATGGTATTCGTCGGAAGCGGACCGGATGAAAAGGAGATGAAAGAAAAAGCAGCAAGTCTCCTGAAGCCGGAACAGTATATTTTTACAGGAGCGGTATATGACAGAGAACAGCTCCGTGCATGGAATACGAGGGCGGATCTGTTCCTTTTCCCGTCTACGTATGATACAAATGGTATTGTCGTCCGGGAGGCAGCAGCCTGTGGGCTTGCCAGTGTACTGATCGGAGGAAGCTGTGCGGCAGAAGGCATCACGGATGACAGAAACGGATTTTTGATCGAAGAAACCCCGGATGCCATGTACCGGCTGTTAAAACGTGTGGGTTCTGACCTTGCACATCTGTATGACGTGGGCGAACATGCAATGAATGAGATCTATATTTCCTGGGAAGACAGTGTATACAGCGCATATGAGAGATATGGAGAGATCATAGAAGCCAAGAAGAGCGGAAAGCTTGTGCTGCGTCATAATGCGATCTCAGGCTCCATGAAAAACATGCAGGAAAAAGTGCAGGATTCCATAAAGGTAACCGAGGAATTTGGAGAGGAATGCAGGAATTCATTCAAAAAAGAATATGATGAGTTCCTGAAAGAATATGAAAAGATTTCCCGGATTTTTCATATGCATTGACAGATGTTGAAAAGCCGGCTGAGAATAACCGGAAGTCAATGAAAAACAAATGCAAAAACAGCAAGCTATATAAAAAGAGGTATCGGTATGGAAAAAGATTGGTACAAAAGAATGGCATTTTACCAGATCTGGATCAGAAGTTTTTATGATGGAAACGGAGACGGAATCGGCGATCTGTACGGCGTTTACGAAAAACTGCCTTACATAAAATCGCTTGGTGTGGACGGCATATGGTTTTCGCCGCTCTATCCTTCGCCGAATGCAGATTATGGCTAAAAA
>ERZ779898.496-NODE-496-length-17800-cov-2.571372_pt1 | contig 17800 bp, 15 predicted proteins | sample MGYA00511902_ERZ779898 | MGnify/ENA primary metagenome ERZ779898 (study PRJEB29588, sample SAMEA2144588) | human gut metagenome | biome: human gut; feature: human-associated habitat; material: faeces | place: Denmark | collected 2008/2010 ...
TCTAGCTTTTTTGGTCATTGGATGTACTTGTTCTTTTAACTTTGCTGCTGGTGTTCCTTCTTCTTTTGAATATGCAAATGCTCCTAATTTGTCAAATTTTGCGCTTTCTACAAAATTGCATAGTTTTTCAAAATCCTCTTGTGTTTCCCCAGGAAATCCTACCATTACTGTTGTTCTTATTATTACATTTGGTATTTTTTCTCTTAATTTTTTTATTAATAATTCTATACTTTCTGAATTACTTTTTCTATTCATTCTTTTTAATACTGAATCTGATATATGTTGAATTGGAATATCAAAATATTTACATATTTTTTCGTTTTTCTTTACTACTTTTATTAATTTATCATCAATTGTCTCTGGATATGCATACAGAAATCTAATCCACTTTATTCCGTCTATTTTGCATAATTTTTTTAATAATTCTGCAAGCTTTGGCTTACCATATATGTCTATTCCGTATTTTGTTGTATCTTGAGCTATTAATATTATTTCTTTGTAACCACTTTTAGCTAATTTCTTTACTTCATCTATAATATCTTCCATTGGTCTACTTTCAAACCTACCACGAATATATGGAATTGCACAAAATGTACAGCAATTATTACATCCATCTGCAATTTTTACATATGCAAAATTATCTCCAGTTGTTATTACTCTATCTTGTAATTTATTAAAAGGAATATCTTCTTCTTTTTCATGAATTATATCTTTATTTATTAAGTTATCTATTTGACTCCAAATTGTATCATATTCATCATATTTAATAAACAAATCCACTTCTGGTAGCGACTTCTCTAATTCGTCTCTATATCTTTGAACTAAACACCCCATTGCAATTATATATTTACAGTTTTCTTTTTTATACTCTGCCATTTCAAGTATTGTATTTATAGCCTCTTCTTTTGCAGTTTCTATAAAGCCACAAGTATTTATAACTATAATTTCCGCTTCTTTTGGATTATTTACTATGTCATATCCGTGTTTTTTAAATATATCTATTGTTTTTTCTGTATCTACTAAATTTTTACTACACCCTAATGAAACAAATCCTACCTTCATTTTTACACCTCTTTTTTATACTATTTATTATATCATTTAATTATAAATATAAAGTAACCTTTAAATATTTTATCTTAGGTTACTTTACATTTTAAGTACTTTATTCTTGTTTTAATACATTTTCTAATAAATCAAGTCCACTTATTAATTTGTTATATGTATTTCTTGTTATTGTTCCTTTTCCACTTGCATATTGGAATGCAGCATTTTTCATATCTATTATTTCATACCTATTTTCTGATGCTGTACCATTATCTAGCATATATAAAGGAGTATAATCCACTTTTCTTAAAAAAACTTCACCAGTTTCTCCACTTTTTCTAAGTTCTATGTTTAAAATTAATTCTACTTTTGCATTATCTTCTACAATTGATGAACAAAAATTTCCTAAAGAATATGCTACTAAGACATTTTTTCCTTCTTTATTTTGTCTTATTTCCATTGGCTGAACAGTTGCAGGATGTGTTCCTATTATTAAAGTTACACCATTATCTACCAAAAAATCGGCAATCTTTCTTTGTCCTTCACTTACTTCGTTTGAATACATATCTCCCCAATGCATTAACACACAAATTGTATCTGATTTTTGTTTTGCATATTCTATGTCTTTTTTTGCTTGCTCTTCACTAAAAATGTTTACGGTCTCTAGCTCTTTGCTTGTTTTACTCTGCTCTTCATTTACTCCATATGTATATGCTAAAAATGCAATTTTTACGCCATTTACATCTTTTATTAATATATTATTTTCTTCAAGTCTATCTCCTAAAACATCATAATTCATTTCTTGCAAATACTTTTTTGTGTCTTTTAGTCCATTTATTCCATAATCTAAAGCATGATTATGTGCTAAACTTACTACATTTATACCTGCTTTCTTTACTGCCATTGCAAATTCCCTTGGCGAATTTGATTTATTATATCCAGAAAATTGAGCATTTGTAAAATTAGTTTCCATTGTACCTATTACTAGGTCACTTCTTTCTATAAATGGATTTATATTTTTAAATATACTATTAAAGTCATAACTATTGTCCTTATTTTTAGCGTCCATAAGCATTTCGTCGCCACATAATATATCTCCTACAGTAGAAATTCTTACTAACTTATCCATTTTATTTACTTCTTCATTTGTTGATGAAATATTATTTAATGTCTCTGTAAAAATGGACTCTATTTGCTTATCTAACTCCTCTTTTTGCTTAGCAAGTAATTGCTTATCTTGATAATTTCTGTAAATCATAATTCCACTTGAAATACATATAATTACTGCTAAAATTGCTACAATAATTAAAAAATTTCTCATTGTTAGTAAATCTTTAATTCTTGTAATTTTCCTTTTATCTTTTCTTCTGTCTTTTGGCATTTCTTTTCCTCCAAATAATTACTATACTAATAATTTAACATATTACAAAAAATAAGTAAATGGTATTTTTAGGTTTTTATTTAAATGCTCAAAATTTTTTCCATTTCTGCATTACGTTTTACTTTTTGAGTTGTAGTTTTTATAAGAGGTTCATCTGTCACTATTATTTCTCTAATATATTTATATGCTGGCATTTGTTTATTTATATTGTTACGAATATCTTGCCAAATTATATTATGGTATTCTTGTTTATTTTTATTAGGATATAATTGTTCCATTATTTCTTTATTATACACAATTTTAGCACATATTTTTAAATCATCTTCTTTATCTGGTTTACCAAACACCATACATTCTGACACATAATCTAATTTATTTATTAATATTTCTAATTCTTCTGGAAATATATTTTTACCATTTTTTAATACAATAACATACTTTTTTCTTCCGGTTACAAATAAAAAACCGTCTTTGTCAAATTTACCAAGGTCTCCTGTATAAAACCATCCGTCTTTTAAAACTTCTTTTGTTGCTTCTTCATTATCTAGATATTTATGCATTATTATTGGCCCTTTAGCAATTATTTCTCCTATTCCTTCATTATTTGGATTATCTATTTTTATTTCTATTCCTGGAAGAGCAAAGCCTACTGAACCATCTCTTTTATATTTATCATTTTCTCCTGCAAGAACTGGTGATGTTTCTGTTAGTCCATATCCTTGTAAAAGATTAATACCTATATCTCTAAAAGCTTTTGTCGCATCTACGCTTATTGCAGCTCCACCAGATATAAACATCCTCAAATTTGGTCCTAATGCCTCCAAAATTTGTTTAAATACTTTTCTTCTTACATCTATTTTTATTTTTAATAGTCCTCTTGTTACTTTTCTCATAGTATTAACAAGCTTTGATTTTCCTTGTTCTTCAATTGTTTTCATCATTTTTTTGTACATTATTTCTAACATTAATGGAACACAAACAAAACCTGTTATATTAAATTCCTTCAAATTTTTTTGTATATATTTTAATCCATCACAAAATACTATTGTAATTCCACATGATGTTCCATATAAAAAAGTAGTTGTTGACTCAAAAGTATGGTGTAATGGCAAAAATGATAAAAATCTGTCTGTCTCATATATTTTTGCAATTTGACTTAAAGCTGTAATATCTGCACAAATATTAGACTGAGATAAGGCTACTGCCTTTGCTATAGATGTCGTTCCAGATGTAAATAAAATAATAGAAATTTCATTCGGATTTAATTTAACATTTAAATATTTATTTACATTATTAAGTTCTCCATCTAATTTGCTTTTTAATTTGCTATCTTTTACTTCATTTTTGTTTTCTTTACTATTTTCTAAACTATTATTTTTTTTATTAATAACATTTTGTTCTGTTATGCATAAATCCAATAGCTTTTTTCCTTTATTTAAAATATCTCCATACTTTGTAAAATCTTCTAAGTTATCCATACAAATATAATATTTCAAATTAGATGTTTCTTCTTGTTTTATCTTATTAAATACTTCTGCATACTTTTTATCAAATATAACTGCTTCTACTTTGCTTCTTACAATTAGACTTTCTATTTCATTATTTGGTAATGACTTATCTAATGGAACTACTGTAAGTCCTGCTGTTCCAACAGCTAAATAACTAGTGCACCATTCATACCTATTTGGAGATATTATTGCAACTCTTTTATTTATGAAATCTAAAGTAAGTAATCCAGACCCTAATGCTTCTATGTCTCTTGCAAATTCTGCATATGTTATTTTTATATGTTCTTTATCATGCACTTCTTTTTTGTACTCAAATGCAATATTATTAGCATATCTAGTTTTATATCTGTCTACTAGCTCTCTGTAATCTTTTAAAACTTCACCTTCATAAATTTTTCTTTTATTCTTTTTCATAGAACTTCTTCGTTCCTTTCATTTATATTTTTTTGATATAAGATTTAAATTATATATAATTTATTTTTGGTTATTTTTATATAACTTTAAATAATTTATAAATTCAAATTTATGTCAAAATTACTTTATCCATTTTATAGCCTATTTCAAAAAAAAGCAAATTGTAGACCATACGGTCTAAATTTGCTTTTAATCATTACTACACATATGTTTTCTTGTCATTTCTAATAAATCTAAAGGAGTAAATCCAATAATTTGATTCTTGGACCTGTCCTTTTTTAAACATTCATTTAACTCTTCTAGTATTTTATTTTTTGTTTCATCTTTTTCCATATCTATATAATCTATAATAATAATTCCACCAATATCTCTTAATCTTAGCTGTTTTGCTATTTCTATAGTAGCTTCTCTATTTACTCTATATACTGTTTGTTCTAAATCTTTTCCACCAATATATTTTCCAGAATTTACATCTATTGCAGTTAAAGCTTCTGTTTTGTCTATTGTAATAAATCCGCCACATCTAAGCCATATTTTTCTACTTTTTGCTTTTTCTATTTGACTTTGTAAGTCATACAAATCTAATATATTTGCTTGTTTTCTTAATTCTAATTTAATATTATTTGCTCCAGACTGCTCTAATATATTTGAAATTTTTTCATGTATTTCTATATCATTTGTTACTATTCTTTCTAAATTTTGATCTATTAAATCTGTTAATAGCTTTCCTATAATTCCTTCATTTTCGTATATTAAAGTTGGTTCTATATTTTTTTCTTTTTTAATATTTGTAAAATTTTCTTGTATTAATTCCCATAATTTAACTAAACTTTTTATATCTCTTTTTATAAATTCTATATCTTTATTTTCTGCAGATGTTCTAACAATTGCTCCATAATTTTTTGGTAATTCTTCTTGAACTATTTTTTGCAATTCTTTTCTTTTATTAAGGTCAGTTATTTTTTTAGAAATTGTAATAAAATTAGTATCTGGTAAAAGCACTACAAATCTTCCAGGTAAACTAATATTAGTAGATACTCTTGCACCTTTTTTATTTGTACTATCTTTTTTTACTTGTACTAAAATTGGCATACCTACCCTTATATAATCTTTTATGTCATATTTACTTAATAATTCATTTTTATTTCCAGTTTCATTACTAACTTTAGGAATAACATCTTTTATATGCATAAATGTATTTTTTTCTTCACCTATATTTACAAATGCAGCTTGCATTCCTTGTAATACATTTTCTACTCTTCCAAGGTAAATATTCCCTTCTAATCTATGCATATCTGGTCTTTCTTCATATCTTTCTACTAACTTACCATTTTCTACGAGTGCTATTTGTTTATATACTCCATCACTGTTTATAATTAATTCTTGCATACAAATCCTCTCTTATAATAAGCTTAATTAAACTTATTCATTGCATAATTTATTCCATGTTTTAAAATTTCTTCTATAGCTTTTTCTGCTTTTTCTATACCTTCTTCTAATATTGTTAATTCTTTTTCTGGAACATATCCTATAACATAATCTATCATGGCAAGTTTTATTATATTTCATCACCACTATATTTAGGTCTTCCTATTCCTATTCTAATTCTTGGAAATTCTTCTGTTCCTATTTCTTTTACAACAGACTTCATTCCATTATGCGTACCAGGTCCACCTTTTGTTCTAATTTTTACTTTGCCTGGTTCTACATCTATATCATCATAAATAACAAGTAAATTTGAATAATCCACTTTATAAAAATCTAGCATTGGCTTTATAGCTTCTCCACTAAGGTTCATATATGTTTGTGGCTCTAATAAAATTACTTTTTCATTATTTATCATTCCATCGCCATATAAAGCTTTAAACTTCTCTTTAGTAACAGTTATATTAAGTTTCTGGCTTAAATGGTTTATTGCATCAAACCCCATATTATGCCTTGTATTTTCATACTCTTTTCCTGGGTTTCCGAGACCTACTATTAAATACATTTTTAACCTCTTTTTGTCAAATGTTATTATAGTTTAAAACTGTTTGAAATTATAACATATATTTATATTTTTGTAAATTTTATATTATAGAATTTTAGAAACAATCTCTTTCTCATACTTTTCATCACTGATATCTTGTATGTTATTTTCTCCGTCTTTTACTTCTGTAACATATTTTGTTTCTATTTTTATTTTTTCAGTTGCCTTTCTTAGAAACCATTCATATTCTATATCAACATGTCCAATGTCAATAACCCTAAAACCTGCTTCATATAAATCATAAGCCAATATGGTTGCAGTAGGCCCTACAGCTAAAAGGATTAACTTATTTTCTCCATATTTCTTAGTTTCTGAAAGTATTTTATCATATATATCATAAGCATTTTCTGAAGGACATATAATTCTTTCTATAGAATTTGCATTGTCAAATAAATCATTTCCTACTCCTAATCTACTATATTCTCCTTCAACTATTAAAATATCCTTTTTGTCCCATATACCTCTTAGCTTTTCCACATATTTTTTTACATTAGTTTTATCTTTATAATCTATATAAAATCTAGTAATGTTTGACGAATAATATTGTTTATTTTTAGATAATAACTTTAATAGCTTAAATTTATTACTGCGTAGCCATCCTTTCCAAAAGTTATTAGCAAAATCATTGTAATTTTCTGAATATTTTAAGTCAATTACATTGTTTATTCCTATAAGTAGCTTTTCATCATTACTTTTTAGAACTTGCTCCAACCTTCTTCCTAATTGCTCATTATATGTTTGATATTTCATTCCTTTACCTAAAATCATATCAAATTCCCCATCGCCAAATCTTGTTATTGAGCAATTATCATTTATTATTTTATCTATTGTTTCTTCTGGTGATTTAATTTTAAAACCTTGTAAAATTTTTAATACATTTCCTATATATTTTTGTTTTTTATGGCTAATTTTCACCTTTATACCTTCTTTCCTATTTGTTTTCTAAAAATTCGTTTATTATATCTTCAAAATTATAATTATCCAAATAATCAAAAAACTTTTCCCTTTTTTCATTATATGGCACTGAAACATATAATGGTGAATTATGTTTTATGATATCTTCTATACTCACTTCTACAAAGTCTATCCTAGATTTTATATTATCGAAAATTTCTTGCCCTTTATTTGAATTTATAATTAATGAAGATATTCCCTTTTCATCGTTAAATTCTGGTAAAATTTCATTTATTCCCCAAAAATCTGCTATTGTTAAATCAGAATTTCTGCGAATTTTCTTAAAATGACAATTATAGCAAGATTCTCTCAAATCATAATTTCTTAAAAAGAAATTCATATAATAATCATCATCATGGTGAACAATCTCATCTTTACTTTTATATTTATATTTAACTTGAAAATTGCTCCATCCTAAAACTTCTTTGTCTCTAAAATTTACTTTTATAGGATCTTCTCCACATTTTTCTTTCTTATAGTCTAAATATTTTTTCCAAACTTTTGGAGATGGCACTCCATGACAAATGAAATCTTGTGTATATAAATTACTATAATTCTTTCCTAGATATGTAATTAGTCCTTCTATTTGACAAGGTGTGCCAGTAAAAAGTACCTTTCTTCCATTAGAAAGAAATTTCTTTGCTTTAGCATATGTACTATTTATATCACTTTGAACATATTTAGATCCTCTAAATTCATTTATATTATCATCTTTTTCTATATAATCATGAATTACTCTAAGATTTTCATCATATTTTGCTCCAAATACAACCCCTTCTTGATCTAAAATGTATTTAGCAAATAAAGTAAATAACCCTCCAGATGAACTTTTTTTTCTTATATTTTCATCTTTATTCTTACATGCATAAACTTTAATATTATATAAATTTTCCTTTAGTTTATTTATTACTGGGCATGCTTTAGAGCATAAACCACAATCTATGCATAATTTTTCATCTATTTTAGGATATTTAAAACCATTTTTGTCTTCTTTCATCATAATTGCATTTTTTGGACATATATTCATACATGCCATGCATCCTGAACAATCCTTTTTTTCTAGTGTATCTATTTTTTTCATATTAATACCTCTTTATTCAAATGCTCTTGTTATAAATTTATATGCATTCTTCCTTTCACCATTTAATATTTCGTGAGCTCTCTTATAATCATTGCTTAATATATCTGGTGTTATTTTTCCACTAAACATTCTATTTTCTATTTCAAATTTTTCTAATAATGTTTCAATCCTTGAATACATACTTTCTAGTTGATTATCTTCTCTTTTAAATATAACAAATGGTGTTGAAAAAAGTATTGCAAATACACATGAATGGAAAGAATCTGTAGCTACTAAAAAAGCATTTTTTTCTAAATATAAAAATTCTGCTGGTCCCATATCATAATAAGGACTATTTTTATCTGAAATATCTATAATTTCACAGTCATTTTCTTTTGCAATTCTATTCATTTCATCCCAAGCATTATTTGAAACATTCCCTAAAAAAGTTTTTAATATAAATCTATCTGTTTTTAATTTTTCTGGCTTTTTCATTACGCTTTCCCATTCAGTACTTTCAAGCATCATTGTAGGGTCTATTAGTACTTCTATATCATCTCTGCCAGTTAGATTCTTAACTATATCCTTTCCAGCAAATTCGCGTACAGATATAGCCTTCATATCTTTCAAATTTTCCTTACAAATTCTATACTCTTCGCTACCCTCTTTAGGTATATAATTCACTCCAAAACTAGCAGAAAAAGAAACTCTTTTTTCACTAGGAACAAAAGCTCCCAATGCTTTATCTGAAAAGATTTTGTCAAATGTAAAATTCCAAATTTGATCGCTTCCTAATACTATATAGTCATAACATTCTTTAATTTTCTGTGGAGCCTCATATTCTTTATACATAATATCATCTGAAAACTTTATATATTTATTAAAATCTTTAAATTTATTTAATCTATTTTCATCTCTTTCATTATGAATAATGGGAACGTCATCTTCTAGTCCTATATATTTTATTGTCTCTGTGTTAAATCCGTTTTTTTTCAGCACTTGTTGCACCGCATAGTTTTGCAATCTGTTTCCAAAGTTATATTCTCCAAAAAGAGTTACAATTCCAACATTTTTCATAATTACTCCTTTCTATATGACAATTAAATTAATACAATTGTCACTTTTTATATTATTTCTCAATCTTTTGTATTATAACATAATTAAATAAAAAAAGCAATCCTTTTTCAGTTTTAATGCTAATTACAAGGTTCTCCTTTTTTGCCCGGTAAATCAATTATGTATACTTATTCTTGGCTATTTACTTATATCCCTTCTTTGCTTAAATTTGTATTTTTTACCAATTTAAGCATTTGTATTTTTATCAATTTAGATTTCTATCAATTTAATTATTAAAATTTTTACAAATTTAATATAATAATAAAAAGTTGGAAAAATCCAACTTTTTATTATTATTACATCATTTTTATTTATTCATTACTTATTTTCTGTCATTGCCTTTTTTACTTTTTTCCAAGCCTCATCTGTTTTTATATAATCATCATAATCTTTTTTTACACTAGAATTAAATTTTTCTAATTCAGGTAATAATAAATTTAAATCTGAATTTGCAAATAATTTATTAACTTCTGGTATACTTATTCTTAATTTTTCACGTATCTGATCTATTTTTTCATTATAATTCTTTCTGTCTGTTAAATATATAAATAATGGTTTATATCTTATCCATCCTATTGAAGCTTTTATAAATCTTTCTGTGGTTTGTTCATCTTCCATTTTTATCTTTCTTAATTTTTTAGGATATTTCTCATTTAAAATATTTGTATACTTTAAGAAAGCATCATGAAAATGATATACTGGCATTTCAATTACTTTTGAATTTTCTAACCATGTAGAGAAAAAGGCATCTTCTCCTCTCGCTCCTTCTGGATTATAAAACGAAGGTATTTTATCTAAGTGAGTAAAGTTTAAACAAAGAGGTGAACCTAATACCCACTTTCCAATTCCATCAAATTTTATTTCTCTTACTTTTGATTCTTCTAATTCACTTTTTGGAACATATCTAAAACCATGATATTTAACTAATTGCTCTCTTATTCCTTCCCATGATATAGCCTCATTTGAAACAGCCTCTATATAATCTTTAAATAAGTCTTCATTTATATCTTCTTTTAGCTCTATATATGGAATAGGCGATACATAACCACATTTATGACCTAAAGCCACATCTGCTTTTTTCATATAATTTATTGTGTTTATAATATTATCCTGTTTTACCCATGTTATTTCTTCGTCTTCATCTTCTTTTAGACATGCTACAGGATATTCATCATCATCCCAAAATAATAAATAATCTATTTCTTTCTTTAATGCATAATACATTATAGTATTTCTACCTTTAGCATAACCATATCCTAAAAATAAATCCGCTTCTTTTTTCGTTAATATTTCTTTACCTATTAATATCTTTTTTTGTTCTTCTAAATCTTCTGGTGTTATATACTTTATATTAACATTTTTATATACATCTGGCATAAGTCCATAAAAATCTATTCTTGTTGTAAATTGATATTGTAAATCGAATAGTATAAAAATTGTTAATTCTATTTTTACATCTGATTTATTAACTTGTTCTGCTAAATGCTTACAGGTATTATTAATAAGCTTACAAATATTAGGTCTTCCTGTAACAAAACCTATACCAAACTTTATTACTTTACTCATAATATCTCCCTCAAAAACGTTTATTAGCTTACTTATTATATCATTTTATTACGGCAAATGTCAAATATATAAATTGCTTTTTATAGAACTATATTATTAATATTTTCTTAATTATAAAATTACATAAAATGCAGATTATTTCTAAAATAATCTGCATTTTTATATTGATATTCAATATCTGCTAAAATAAATCTTCTATTTTATATTCTTTATCTAATTTATCATTTAAATAAAGTTTTGCAATAATTTCTAACTCCCTTTTGTTTTCTTCTGCTATGTTAAATGAAAAAATCTTTTTTGCATCTGCTAAAATTATGTATTTAATCGCATTTGCAGTAGATTTACTTATTTTTATTGCTCCTTTATCCTGTCTTGCACATGCTTCACATTTAAATCCACTATCTTCAAAGCTAAAATAGCTTTCAGCACCAATTTCACCACAAGATGTACATTTATTTATTATTGGCATAAATCCTAATAAGCAAGAAAGTCTTATCTTAAAAACAGAATTTATAAAATCTAAATCTTTATCTGTTTCTGAAATCATATATAAAGTATTTAAAAATAATTGTAAAATTTTATATGTATTTTGATTTTCGTCTGTTACGTCATTTATTATTTTAGTTATATGTGTAGCATATTTTAATTTATCCAAATCTGTTCTTATATTATAAAATATTTCTATTGTATCACACGAATTTACACTGTACGAATTAGTACCTCTATATAGCATATATTCTCCAAAACATAAAAACTGAGTTGCTGCCATTAGCATACTTTTTGGCTTTCTCGCACCTCTAGCAGCACACCCAATTTTTCCACTTGGAGTTAAAATTGTTACCATTTTATCAAAGTCGCTCATATTGTTTTCTGCTATTATTATTCCCTTCGTTTTTATTATTCCCATAGTCGTACATACCTTTCATCGTTTTCTCTACATTCTCTACTTCCATTAATTCCATAAAAGTGTCTATATTACCAGTATTTTTAAAAGTATTCCAAGCAATCTGTTTTATCATAGAAATCATCTCCTGTTTAATAAGCAAATATTTTAATATTCGCATAGACATTATAATTGATTATTATATTTCATAATATTATTTTATAATGTTGTTTAATTTTATCTTAAGCAAATATTACAAATTTATACTAGGATAAATTTGTTATTTTTTATTTATATTAATTTACTCTATTTATCTTATAAAAATTTAAAAAATAAAACTTTAAAACTATTAATTTCCACTTTTGAATTTTTTTACAAAATTCTCATTATTTATCCAATCTTGCTTCACCTTTACCCAAATTTTTAAGTTAATTTTGCAATCAACCATTTTCTCTCAATCCTGTCTTGCATATGTTCCAATCTTTTTAAGCATTGCTCCACTTTTTCCAATTATAATACCCTTATGTGATTCTCTTATACAATAAATTGTTGCTTCTATATCATAAATTGGTTCTTTATCCATAGTTTTTCTTAATTTCATCTTATCCACTTCTATAAATATCCCATGTGGAACTTCGTCTTTTAATAATCTTAATGCTTTTTCTCTTATTGTTTCCTCTGTTAATTGTCTTAATGTTTGGTCTGTATACTCTTCTGTATTATAATATGCAGGACCTTCTTTTAGGTTACTCTCTATCTCATCTAATATTGTTTCTAAATTATATTTTTTTTCAACAGATACTGGAATAATTGCTGCAAAGTTATATTCATCTTTATATAAATTTATTAAATTAGCTATCTCTTCCTTATTTACCAAATCTATTTTATTTATTATTAAAATAGTTTTTCTATTAGAATCTTTTATTTTGTCTAAAATTAATCTATCACCTTTTCCTATCTCTTTTGATGTTGCTTCAATAACAAAAAGCAAAACATCACAATCACCAATAGAGCCAAATGCATTTTCTACCATAACATTTCCAAGTTTAGACTTTGGTTTATGAATTCCTGGAGTATCCATAAATATAATTTGCGAATTAGGTCTATTTACAATTGCCTTAATTTGAGTTCTTGTAGTTTGAGGTTTATTTGCAATAGCAGCTACCTTTTCATTTACCAAACTATTTAATATACTAGACTTTCCTACGTTTGTTCTACCTATTATTGAAACAAATCCTGATTTAAATACTTTATCCATTTTGTTTTTCTGTTCCTTTCTTGTTTATTTTTAATATACCTTTTAGTTAGCTTATTTATTATATATTCTATTAAGTTACTTTTTTGTAGAAACATGTAAATAAATTTTACTAAAATTTCGTACTTTTTCACTTGATTTTGTAAACTTAGTTTATTTTTCTTGAATTTTTGAGCTTATTTTTATTTAATTAATATTTTGCAAAATTTTTAGACATTTTATAAAACCTTATTAGTCTATTTTGAGATTTTTTAAGTTTATTAATATTTTTATTTATATCACATTTTTTTACTATTTTCAACGTCTTAACTTGCCACTTTCATCTTATTTAATTCACATAATTTTGACATATTGTGTAAAATATCTTATAATTAACTTATGGAGCGCATTTATTTTTATGTAATTTTCCTATCTTTGAGTTAAGATTTGTAAAATTGCACTACTACTTTATGAAAGGAGTGATAGTATGTTTCTGTTGTTGCTATTTGTAACAATATTGCTTACAATATGTATTATTTCTGGATTTATCTTTACAGTAATCATATTGTTAAAATCTAGCAAACAACTGGATTACACAGAGCGGTTGCAATTTCAGAAGCTGTTAGGAACTGTAGTCTTAGGACTAATTGCTTGTATAGCAGGACTATTTGCAGCATTCCAGATATCTATTAATATATCGGTAGTCTTTATCATTGATTTGTTGCTTCTCTTAGTTCAGTTCCGCATTTGTCACTTTAAATTAAAGTAAGAATAAACCTCGGAAAGGCGCTCCTTTCCGAGGTTTATATTTTTAAGAAATATCTTCAAAGTTCATTTCTCTTTTCATATAATGTGTATGTAAAAGTTCATGTGCTTTATGTTCTCCTGGTTTTCCTATATATTCCTTATAAATTTGTTTTAATATAGGATTTTCATGAGACTTTCTAATTACACTTCTTTCATCTATAGAATACATTGCTTCTGCTCTTTTTGCAGCTACATCTACTGTCATTCTTACCTTTGAACTTTTAATAGGTTGACCTCCACCCATTATGCATCCACCTGGGCATGCCATTACTTCTACAAATTGATAATCTGATGTACCATTTTTTATTTCTTCCATTATTTTTCTAGCATTGCTTAATCCATGTGCAACAGCTACTTTTACTTCTTTATCTCCGATTTGTACAGTTGCTTTTTTTATTCCTTTTGCTCCTCTTATTTCTTCAAACTCTAACTTTTTTAACTCTTTTCCAGTAATTAACTCATATGCTGTACGAAGTGCAGCCTCCATAACTCCACCTGTAACTCCAAATATAGCAGCAGCTCCTGTAGCTTCTCCCATTGGACTGTCAAAAGTTTCATCCTCTAATTTATCAAATTCTATATTCGCTTGTTTTATCATCCTTGCAAGTTCACGAGTAGTAATTACACTATCAACATCCCATAATCCATTCACTTTCATTTCTTCTCTCTGTCTTTCAAACTTTTTAGCTATACATGGCATTACAGAAACTACATATATATTCTTAGGATCAATCTTATTTTTCTCTGCATAATAAGATTTTATTATTGCTCCAAACATTTGATGTGGTGACTTACAACTAGATAAATGACTTAAATTTTCTGGATATTCCATTTCTGCAAATCTTACCCAACCTGGGCAACATGATGTAGTCATTGGTAAATTATCATTTTCTTTAAATCTTTTCACAAACTCAGTTGCTTCTTCCATAATTGTAAAATCTGCTCCTGTATTTGTATCAAATACTTTATCAAATCCCAAACGTTTTAATGCAGATACCATCTTTCCAGTAACATTTGTGCCAATTTCCATTTTAAATTCTTCTCCAAGTGCTACTCTTACAGATGGTGCTGTTTGAACTACAACATATGTATCAGGGTCTTTTAATTTTGCCCACACATCATTTATATTTTCTTTCTCATGAAGAGCACCTGTTGGACAAGCTTCTATACATTGACCACAAAATGTACAGTTTACATCATTTAAACTATGGTCATATGTAGTAGAAATACAAGACTCAAAACCTCTTTCAATACAATCAATTGCACCAATATTTTGAACATTTTTACAAGTTGCCACACATCTTCTACACAAAATACATTTATTAAAATCTCTTACAATTGAAGGAGATTTATCATCTATTTTGTGTTCTGTTCTCTCTCCTTTATAATCTATATCCAAAACATTAAACTTAATTGCTAAATCTTGAAGTTCGCAATTACCAGAACGTGTACAAGTTAAGCAATCTTTAGAGTGATTAGAAATAATTAAATCAAGTATGGTATGTCTTGCTTCTAATACATTTGGTGTATGTGTATGTACAACCATTCCTTCTTCTACCTTTTGTATACATGAAGTTGCAAAACCTTTTCTTCCTTCAACTTCAACAATACACATTCTACAATCTCCAACTTCATTTATTTCTTTCAAAAAGCACAATGTTGGGATATCTATTCCTGCTTGTTTTGCTGCATCTAATATTGTAGTACCCTCTGGAACAACAACATTTTTTCCATCTATTTTTAAATTAACCATTCTTCTCCTCCTTGGAATATTTATTTTTTGCATTAACAGCTTTAATAAAAAACAAGTATTACTAAACTAACTTTAACCTTATAATAATTCAAAAAAGAAACGAGTAGTTCTAGGAAAAATTTAGTAAAAAACCGAAGGCGTACTTTGTGTACGTCGAGGATTTTTTATCTAAATTTTGACAACGAAATGCGAAGTTTGTTTTTTGAATTAGCCTATGGCATGGAAAGGGCAAGACCTAATACAAGTAGTACACTTAATACATTTATCTTGATTAATATGTCTTTTATCTCTTCCTTTACCTTCAATTGCATTTACTGGACAATTTTTCTGGCATAATCCACAAGCTTTACACTTATCCTCATCTATTTCTATTTTTGCTAAAGCTTTACATTCCATTGCTTTACATTCTTTTTCTATAGCATGTTGTCTAAATTCTTCTCTAAAATATTTTAATGTACTTATTACTGGGTTTGGAGCACTTTGACCTAAACCGCATATGCTAGATTTTTGTATATTTACAGCTAATTTTTCTAGTCTATATATGTCATATTCGTTTCCTTCCCCACTACATAACTTTTCTAGTATTTCTAGCATTCTTTTTGTTCCAATTCTACATGGTGTACATTTTCCACAGCTCTCACTTACTGTAAATTGTAAATAAAATTTTGCTAAACACACCATGCATTTAGTATCATCCATTACAATAAGTCCACCAGACCCCATCATTGAACCTATAGCTTTTAAAGATTCATAATCTATAGGTGTATCTAGATGCTCTTTTGGAATGCAACCACCAGAAGGCCCACCTGTTTGTGCTGCTTTAAATTCTCTACCATTTGGTATTCCACCACCTATGTCGTAAACAATTTCCCTTAAAGTTGTTCCCATTGGTACTTCAACTAATCCAACATTATTAACATTTCCACCTAAAGCAAATACTTTTGTTCCTTTTGAATTCTGTGTTCCTATAGAAGAATACCATTCTGGTCCTTTTAATATAATTTGTGCTATATTAGCATATGTTTCAACATTATTTATTAATGTTGGATATCCCCATAAACCACTTTGTGCTGGATATGGTGGTTTTACTCTTGGTTGACCACGTCTTCCCTCTATTGACTCTAATAATGCTGTTTCTTCTCCACATACAAAAGCCCCTGCACCTAGTCTTATTTCTATATCAAAATTAAATCCTGTTCCAAAAATATTTTTCCCAAGTATACCATATTCTCTTGCTTGATTTATAGCAATTTGTAATCTATTTACTGCAATTGGATATTCAGCTCTTACATATATAAAACCTTTTTCTGCACCTATTGAGTATCCAGCAATCTCCATTGCTTCTAGTACTGCATGAGGGTCTCCTTCTAATATACTCCTATCCATAAAAGCTCCTGGATCCCCTTCATCTGCATTACATACAACAAATTTCTTTTCTCCTACTGCATCTTTTGTGCTTCTCCACTTTTTTCCTGTTGGAAAACCTGCTCCACCTCTTCCACGCAAACCTGATTTATCTATGGTCTGTATTACTTCATCTGGTGTCATTTCTACCAAAACTCTAGCTAATGCTCTATATCCATCAAAAGCTATGTATTCATCTATGTCTTCTGGATTTATTACACCACAATTTTTTAAAGCTATTCTTTTTTGTTTTTTGTAAAATGTAAGATCATCCAATTTATTTACTATTTTACCATCTACATCTTTGCATAATAATCTTTCTACAATTTTTCCATCTATTATATGTGACTGTATAATTTCTTCACAATCTTCTGGTGTTACATTTGCATAAAATGTATCTTCAGGTCTAATTATTACAATTGGCCCTTTAGCACACAAACCAAAACATCCAGTTTTTATAACTCGTACATTTTCTATTTTCTTTTCTTTTAATATTTTTCTAAAATTTTCTAATATTTGGGGTGATTTTGAAGAAGTACATCCTGTACCATTACATACCAAAATGTGTTTTTCTCTTGTGTCAGCATTTGTATTTTTTCTTAAATCTAATTCTATTCTTTTTTCTACTCTTATTTTATTTAACTGTT
>ERZ779898.500-NODE-500-length-17661-cov-2.556515_pt1 | contig 17661 bp, 25 predicted proteins | sample MGYA00511902_ERZ779898 | MGnify/ENA primary metagenome ERZ779898 (study PRJEB29588, sample SAMEA2144588) | human gut metagenome | biome: human gut; feature: human-associated habitat; material: faeces | place: Denmark | collected 2008/2010 ...
GGGTTCAGCTTCCAATGGATAACCTGCCATCTGACAGAGCAGATCGGGATTGACAGACCATGCGCGGGAAACGGCAGTCCGGATATTTCGTTCTACTGCCGTCCAATTGCATTCAAAGTGAGCCGCTGTCTCCATGTAGATCTCTTTTGTGATAGCCTCCAGACGGGATTCGTCCTGAATGGCCAGACAGATGGCGTACTCGGTATGTTTAAAGCCTTTGTAGCATCTCGTAATGCCAAGAGATCGCAGAATGTCCTGTACAGCTGTCATTGGTATATCCTCCCAAATCCAAAGATTTAAGAAGATGATAGAACCGATAACAGATAAATCGGTCTTTATCGCCTCTTTTCGTCATTTTTCGACATATTTTCTTCTCATCCGCCGAAAGAAACAACAGACTCTTGTTTTTCCAAGTCATCAAAAATGCAATCTGTAAGGAGACGAAAATGGGCTTTAGCGATGTTTTGACAAACGGCTTGCAAGGGGCTTTGAATGTGATTTCCTGATGCGGCAAATAAAAAAATCAGAGCAAAGCGAACTTTGCTCTGACTGGCGGAGATGGAGGGATTTGAACCCCCGCGCCGGTTTTCTACGCCGACCTCCCGGTTTTCAAGACCGGTCCCTTCAACCAGACTTGGGTATTCCTCCATAATTGCCGGGAACAAAGAAATTATAACAAAGATATTTTATCATGTCAACTATATTTCTTATTTTTTTATAAGGATCGCTTATTTTTTTTAATATTTGGTAAAATTTAAATTTTTTTCTGAAAAATTTAAAAAAATACTTGAAAAAGTAATAAAAACATATTATACTTAAGAAGTCTTATTCATTAAGACAAGTGCCTGCCCAAGTGGCGGAATAGGTAGACGCACAGGACTTAAGGCCTCTAGCAATTTTATGGAAGGCCTTGAGCACTAATCTAGAAATAGATTATGTGAATTTGCTCAAATTCGGGGAAACCTTACAGATAACGCTGATGGCAATCCCGAGCCAAGATTTGTGAGGGAATTTTGAAATTAAAATATTCAAAAGATGTGTTAAATGATATTGTTTCAAATTCTATAAGTAAAAGAGAATGTTTGATAAAACTTAATTTGAAACCATATGGTGGAAATTATCGCATTTTCGATAAATATATAGAAACATTTAAATTAGATACATCACATTTTCTGGGACAAGGCTGGAACAAAAATAATAGTCCAGCAGATATTAAACCTATTGAAAAATATTTTAATAATGAAATACCCATTACTAGTTATAAGTTAAAGAATCGCATTTTAAAAGAAAAAATTAAAAAACATAAATGCGAAATATGTGGCTTACAAAAATGGAATAATCAAAAAATTCCTTTAGAATTACACCACATTAATGGAAATAACAAAGATAATAGTTTAAATAATTTACAATTACTTTGTCCAAACTGTCATGCTTTAACTGATAATTACCGAAACCGCAAATAAGGTGTAGAGACTTGACGGGCAATACCTAAGTCGTAAGATATGGTAAAGAGAAAGTCCAGACTACAAACATTTTATGGTAGTGAAAACTATAGTAGTAAGAAAATCCTGCGGGTATAACAACTCGTGCCGGTTCAAGTCCGGCCTTGGGCACCAATTTTTAAAATTAACCGGACATTGTCTGGTTTATTTTTATATAAGGAGAATTTTTTATGGGAATGGGACACCTACATTTAAGAAAGATTATTAAAAAAAACACAAACTGGATAGAAAAAAATACTGAAAAACACAAACATGAATATAATATTCCCTATATTTTAAAAGCCATTAATCCCAATAAAAAAACCAGTTATTATCGCATTTTAAAATGTGCAGAATGCAATTCATTTAAAAGTGTTCCATCACCTGGTAATGTATCTGGGTTTATTGGTTTTAATATAAATGAACTTAATATAGAAGAAAAAAAACTTCCGATAATTATCGGATATAAAAAACATGAATATTTAATTGGTTTTTATGATATTGAAAAAATCGAATTCAAAAACTAAAGCGCTTAACTTTAGTTCTTTTTTTGTTTTTCATATTCTTTCATTTTTTCATCTATCCATATTGGCAACATATTTTTAAGTGGTAAAAACCCTTTACGAGATTCCACAATATGCATTCCATCATCTTCTGTTTTATAATATATATTTTTAATTGACATTTTCATTTGTTTTGTCTCATAATCAATATCTAATATTTGACAATAAATAATTTCTCCAACATGAACAAAATCATTAATATCTTTAACAAAATCATTTGAAACTTCTGAAATATGACATAAACCAGAAAAATCCGAATCAACTTTTACAAAAAAACCATATTCTGTAATGCCACTTACTTTACATTCGATTATATCTCCTATTTTATATTTTGGCATGTTTGCACCTCTACTAATGTTTAGTATAACATTAATTCCTTTACTTAACAACTCTAAAGCCTTATAATATTTACAGGTGATTCACATGGAAGAAAAATTAAAAGATATGATTGACCAGATAAGACCATTCTTAGTTATGGATGGAGGAGATATTGAATTTGTTAAATACGAAGATAACTATTTATACATAAAATTATCTGGAGCTTGCCAAAATTGCATGTATCAAGATAATACCATAAATGACGGTATCTTTGAATTTTTTAAAGTCGAAGTACCCGAACTTGAAGGAGTTATCAACATTAACTTATAAGCCAATCAATCTTTTCTATCGGAGCATATTTAGTTATTTCTAAATATGTTTTTTTTAGAAATTCTTCATATTTCTGATTTTTATTTATAATTAAAACTAAATCTTCTTCGTCACGATCTTTATTCATCACTTCCTCATATATATCAAAATAATATGATGGATATAAAAGCCTAGCATAAAGCATACTGTATTCATAAATAGAAAGCCTCCGCAGTTTCAAATAATACACTAAATCTTCAAAAGCAACATCTTCAAATTCATCATCACTAAAGAATAATGATTTCAAATATTCTGCAATATCTCTAACTTCCAAATCAAATATAAAAGATAAAGGATTCATAAAATTAAGCTTATAATTAGGATAAAAAATACGACGATGCGACAACACTATATTGACACTATTTGTAAAATATTTAAAGTTAGCATTATCTACATAGCTTATAGCATTCTCTGCTAAGCCAACATAATAGCTAAATGAATCTTTAATAACGGATTTATTAAGACCTAATTCCCTAATTTGATATTCTAAATAATCGACCTTTTGAATCCACAGATTTTTCCAATTATTCCTATACAATTTTGAATTTTTATTATTTAATTGTAATTTACTGTTATAATTCATTATATCGAAAATATCATATTCTTCACTAGCATTACTAACAGCCATCAAAATATAATTATATTCATCAACTTTAGTTAAAAACTGTTGATTTCTATTTAATACAATATCATTGACTAATATTCCTTTTTGTTTCATATCATTAATACATAAAATTATATCATCAAGTTCATCAATATCCCTATTATAATAAATAAAGAAAAAATCTCTATTTTGAAATTTAAAATGATACTTCCCATCAATTTCTTCTAAATTATCGACATCAATATCATAATAATATTTTATAGTTTCCTTCATACTAATATTATATAAAAAAAGATGAATCTTAGACCCATCTTATTATTATTTTTTAAATTTTGCCACTAAAGCATCAAACATATTTTCACAAGCTTTCAAAAAGGCTTCTTTATCTGCCGTAAAATCAACAGGAACATCTTCAGCATCACTCAAAGAAGAATCAGGAATTGGTTCAACATTTGGAACAAAAGTAGTTGTAGCATCACTAACACTTGCATTTTGAACACTTGGTTCTGCTACTGGAGCTACTGTTTGAGCATCTGCTGGAGCACTAGGCATTGCCGGTATTACAGATTCACTACTAGGTGTTACAACGTTTGTTTCTGGTGTTCCACCAACTGGAGATTGTGGCATAATTGGAGTAATATCTGGTACTGGATTAACTGGTTGGCTTACATTCTCTACAGCTGGAGCTACTGGTGCCACTGGTGTTACTGGTTCTACTGGGGGAACGACGTTATTATTCATTTCATTATTAATTGATTCAGCTCCACTTGGTACACTAGGTATTGCTGGATTAGCATTTGCAACTGTACCAGCATTTTCTACATTTGGATGATAATTATTCTTTAAGGCATCAAAAGATGCCACTGGTAAAGTAAGTTGTGAAAAGAAAACATCTTCTGCCCCTAACATAGGGTCCACAACCACATAATCAACAACATTACCAGAAATAATCATTCTTAAAGCTTCTTTTACTGCTCCCCATTCATTTTGATCAACTATTTTAGATAATGTATTATTAACTAACTTTGACACTAAAATTATAGGTAGCCCCATCGTTCCATTCATTTCATTATCCAAAACAACATATATAGCATTATTACTCTTAAAAGCAGTTACTAAAGGCTTTTCTAAGTTAGAGCCAGACATTAAATTTATTTTAATTTTTTCCACATTTATCAATCCCTTCTTTATTCTATATGTAATTATAACAAAACAATTACTTTTTTTCAACACCCTTCAAAATAAAATAACGACAATCATAAGCACAATTTTTTTTAATATAATCATCTATTTTATCATAAGCATTTATCTCTTTATAATTTTTGTTTTCCTTAGAATTAAATCCCTTCAATCTAACTTTACCATAAGCATAATCTCCTAAAATATAATCAAAACTATCGAAATAGTCTGTAATTATACCTTCTAAATCACTTATATTTAAAGCATCACGATAATTTTTAATAACTTCATATTCTTTTCCATCAATATTTACTTTTTCCATATTCACCTACAACACAACAAAAGTTAAAATGCCTACAACCATAACAATTGTACAAATTATACTCATAACTAACAATATATCAACATAACCATTTCCCGAAGTAACTTTATTATTTTCTCTTTCTAATGCCTCAATTGCTTTTTCTAACAAATATTCTTTATTAATAGCATTTTCTCTAATTTTAAAGTAATCAAATACCTGATGATTAATTCTTTCCACTTCTGCACTATCCATTTTATTTAAATCATCCATTGAGTAATTAAGTAATTCATAAGCTTTAACATTTAAATAATGTTTTTCTTTCGGCGTTACTACTTTAGCATTGTCTCGCATTTGTTTTTTAAAATAACTATCAATTTCCATTACATCGTTCGCTGTTAAAAAGTTATAAGAAACTCGTAAAGGATTTTTTGAAAAAGGTGTATATAATAAATCATAAAATTCTTTTACTTCATCTTCAGTTAAATAAAAATTTAATTTTTTAGCAATAAGCATATCTATTAAATCTTTTTGAACAGTTATAAAATAAGGATTCTTAACTACACCTGCCTTTTCATTATCATAATAGACTTGCAAATTACTAAAAAATATTTTTAAAGAATCCTTGGAATAACCAAATTTTGTTAAATTATTATATAATAAATCTTCATCATTAATTACCATCGGATTTACTATATCTAATTCACTATACATACAAATAAGCAATCTTATAGTCACAACTAAAAAAGAGTTATAAATAATTCCCTTTGGCTGATCAGAACTTTGTAAATAATCGTTTATAGCTTTTGTAAAAGCCTCATTAACAAAAACTCGGTTCATACACTTCACCCTATTATTGATTATAACACAAAATTTATTCGATGGGAATAGATAACAAATTACTTTCCCCTAAAATCGTTCCACCATAAAACTCAGGAACTCGTCCATTAATAACTTTAGAAGCAATTAGTACATCATACTCGATAAGCTGCTCACCATTTACAAATGGAGCAATTATTTCTTCCGAAATTTTTATAGTTACATATAATTCAACTAAAGCATTATTCATCCCATAATTGACAATTTTACTTTTTATATTAGTTAATAAAGAACCCACAAAATTTATTTTAAAATATATTTTAGGGCCCAAATTTGCTAAAAAAGCACTATTTGAACCCCCTAATAAAGGCAACTTCATAACTAATCCATACTTACTTGAAAATATATCACTATCAGTATTATTTGTTATTAAACCATCTTCTAAATCAATTAATAAATCATTTAACGTAGTTGTAACAACATCTAAAGCTTGATAAGCTTGATCTAAATCATAATCAACATAAAGTATTTCTCCATCACTATTTTTATTTACAACTAAAATATCATCTATAACATCCGAATTCAAAATATCATACCCAATATTATTACTTAAAAAAGATTCTGTAAACCGCTTTAACTTTAAATTAGCAATTCCTATTATTTTCGGCGAAATATTATCACTATATATTTTAAATAAAATAAATGTTAAAAAAAATACCAAAAATAAAACACCTAATAATATTTTTGATATTTTATAGTTTTTTCGAATTTTTAATTTTCTCATATATAAATTTTATGTTTTAAAAATTTAGAAATGATTTCAAAAACAAAAATAATCCAGCAGCAAATATAATTATTACTAAAACTATTAAAATCTTTACACCTATACCCATTTTATTATCATCCAAAAAATCTTGACTTCCATCTTCAAAATCTTTTTTCTTAAATAAACTTTTAGTATAAAAAGAATCATCTAAAGTATTTTCTGGAGCCTTACTTTCCTCTTTTTGGTCCTCTTCTACTTTTGGAGTTAGAATATCTTCAATCTTATCATAAACAGCAGTATCCCCACTCCCTTTTAAATCTTCCAAAATATTTAATGGATCTACCTCATCTTTTTCGTTTTTAATAGCTTCTTCTTTAACTTTTGCTTCATTTATAGTAATTGTATTTATTAATTCCATTAAATCTTCTTCAGCTTTATTAATTTCTGGTTTCTCAATATTATTTTCAACTGAATAATCTTCATCATTGTCCCCAATATTTAAATTATTCAAAATATCATATTGAGTATTACGCAATTTTTTAGCCCGAGCTTCTTCATAAGTTTCTGGTTTCTCATCCTTAGCTTTTTCTAAAATTATATTAAGATCATATTCTTTAGTAGGAACATCATCAATTATACTATTTTCTTCATGTTTTGGCTCTACCCTAATGCTTTTTCTCTTCGGAGCCTCATTATACTTAGTATCTAAAATTTTCTTGATTTTTTCAATATCAATCTCCGGCTCCTGATTACCTATAACTGTAGCATTACTTCTAATATTATAGCCATCGAGTTCACTATCTTTAATTTCTTTATATAATTCCTCATTGCGTGTTACACGTGACATTTTTTTATCATCACTATATTTATCTAATCTTGAATTATTCATAGCACTACCTCTACCAAAATAATAACATAAAAACTATTATTTTTAAATAATTATCGTTGATTTTTAAAAATCTATTTACTATAATTATACAAGGAGGACTTATGAAAAAATTAGAAGTTAACGAAAATTGTATTGGTTGTGGCATGTGCATCGCTATCGATAATGAACATTTTGATTTCCAAGATAATCTCTCACATGTTATTAGCAATGAAAATTTAGAATCAGACAACTTAAAAAATGCCATTGCATCTTGTCCTGTCGGAGCAATAAACGTTATTGAAGATGCAAATAATGAAACTGATAATTAAACTAAAACCTCACTTCAATGTGAGGCTTTATTATTTAAGTGTATCTTCCAAGTTCATATTCAATCTTTTCAAATCTTCTAATGATATAGTTATCAAATCCAAAATATCTTCATTAAATTCCCGATATTTATCACAATAACCTTTACTAATTACTATTCCTTTTTCTTTATTAATAGTTCCTTTTTTAAAAATACGAACATAAATCACTCGATCTAAACTAAATTTTGAAGCAACCATTCTAATTACCTTAGCAAAAATTTTCATGTTTTGAACTATTGCCTTTTCATCATATTTGTTATATACATCTAAACATAACATAATATCTTTGTATCTTGCTACAATTCTATCTACAGCTTTATCATTCCAATTTAAATTTTTAAATTCATCTTTACTATAAAAAATAAGTTCTTTCTTTAACTTGTTTTCTTTAATATTCCGCAAATAACTATAAACTTTTTCAATAAAAGATTCTAAATTTTGATTCTCTACTGCTGATAAATCAATTTGTGTTTTCATAATATTCCTTTCCAAGTTCCCAACTGTCTAAAAAAAGCTAAAAAGTCCCTACTTCTTAGCTGATGCATATAATTTTTTAATTTCTTTGATAGTTAAATTGCGATATTCACCAGATTTTAAATCCTTAATATCTAAAAAGCCATAAGAAACACGGCTTAACTTTAGAACATTAATCCCTAACTCTTTGAATATTTTCTTAACTATGTGATTTCTACCTTCAATTATTGTTATTTCAACAATACTTGTCCCTTTTTCCAAATCTTTCTTTTTAACTTTAAAATGTCTTATTTCTACTTTTCTCTTATCAACGGTAATTCCTTTCTTTAATGCTAAAATATCCTCTTTAGTAAGAATTTTATCAATTTTAGCCATATATGTTTTTTCTATTTCCATACTTGGGTGCATGAGAGTATTGGCAAATTCACCATCATTTGTAAGCAAAATAAGCCCAGTAGTATCATAATCTAGTCTTCCAATAGGATATATCCTAGCATCAGTGTCAATTAAGTCAACCACTGTAATTCTCCCAGCTTCATCAGTAGCACTACTAATAACTCTCCGCGGTTTATTGAGAATATAATATTCGTGTTTTACATCTTTATTTATTATTACACCATCAATACTTATTATGTCATGTTCCGAAACTTTACTTCCCAATTCCGTCACAATCTTACCATTAACCATAACTTTTTGTTTTTTTATTAACTCTTCAGCTTTCCTTCTAGAGGTATAACCATATGCAGCAATCACTTTTTGCAAGCGTTCCATATAAACCACCACCTTAAGTATACCACACATTTCCAAAAAATAATATGGGTTAAAAAATTATCATTGTTATTAAAAAAGCTACTGTAATTCCTACTAGATCCGCAAATAAACCTACTCCTAGTGCATACCTTGTCTTTTTGACCCCGATTGAACTAAAATAAAGAGCTAACACATAAATAGTTGTATCTGTACATCCTTGCAACACACTAGCAAGTCTCCCAGCATATGAATCTGGGCCAAAATTAATAAATATGTCATTCATTATAGCTAGTGTAGCTGTTCCCGATATTGGCCTAAGTAAAGCCATGGGCATTATTTCAACAGGAATATTTATAAACTCTAAAAGGGGTTTAAAAACACCTAATACTTCATAAACAAAATTGCTATCTAAAAATATATTAATCGCAAAAACCATAGCAATAATTGAAGGGAAAATATTAAATGATATCATAAGTCCCTCTTTTGCACCTTCTAAAAAAGCATCGTATATATTAACTTTCTTTTTAAAACCATAAAATATGACAAAAACCACAAATATTGGAATAACTATTTTTGATAATGTATTCATTTCTTATTCCTCCTGCGAATGAAATAATCGAGTAGCAAACCTCCAATACTAGAACAAAATGTAGCAATTACCCCCGGCAAGATAATCTCTGATGGATTAGCTGACCCATGAGCAATCCGCAAAGCTAAAACTGTCGTTGGCACAATTGTTACCCCTGCTGTATTTAAAACTAAAAAAGTAATCATTGGCACACTAGCTGTATCTTTTTTATCATTTATTTTTTGAAGTTCACTCATCGCTTTTAACCCAAATGGTGTTGCGGCACTTCCTAATCCCATCATATTAGCAGCAATATTTGAAGCAATAAATCCCAGTGCAGGATTATCCTTAGGGACGCTTGGAAAAAGTCTTGAAAGAACTGGCTCAACTAATCTAGCAAATTTCCGCAAAAGACCAGCTTCTTCTGCAATTTTCATAATCCCTGTCCACAAAACTATAATAGGTAAAATGGAAACCATTAAATCTAAAGCTTTACCTCCATTTGTTAAAATACTATCATTTATTATATCAAGCCTTCCTGTAGCAAGTGAAAATCCAATTCCAATAATAATTAAAAAGAACCAAATATAACTTACCATTTAATCCACCTTAAAAATCTTTCCCACCACGTAATTTTTTTGCTTTCTGTACTTTTTAAAGCATAAATGTTTTCCTCTCTAATCAAATCATCATTTAAATAAATAAGAACCACCCCCACTTTGTCTCCATCAGCATAAGAATTATTTTTATAAAGCTGATATTCAATTTTCAAGCCATCCTTTTCTTCTTTAGTAACTGGAACATAGATGTCATCATCTATATATAAAGTTGCATTTTCATACAAATTATCTTTTTTTACTTCAAATTTATCTTTATCAAGTACTTTTACAGCTTCATAATTACGAAATATCTGTTCATACAATGCTAAATGATCTTGAAAATCAATGGGGTCATTAAGAGTAACAATCACCAAATTTATATTATTATTACTACCAGTTGTAACTAATGTTCTCCTTGCTTTTTCTGTAAAACCGGTTTTTCCTCCTGTAATAAAATCATAATTATGAATAAGTTTATTTTTACTTGTCCAGGAATATGTTTTATAATTAGTTTTTACTTGATATTTCTTTGTCCCAAATATTTCTTTAAACGTTTTATTTTCCATAGCATATTTAGTTAGCAAAGCCATATCATATGCACTAGATGTATTACCAGAGCCATTACTTTCTTCTAGCCCGTGCGCATTATAAAAATATGTTTCTTCCATACCTATTTTATTAGCCATTTCATTCATAAGCATCGCAAAAGCTTCCATACTACCTGCAACATTATTAGCAATAACCACCGCCGCATCATTACCACTTCTAAGCATTAAACCATATAATAAATCCCGTAAAGTTAATTCTTCTCCAAGTTCAATATATATTGCACTTCCATACGCTTCAAGTATCTCTTCTCCAACAGTAACAGTCTTATCAATATCTGCATATTCTATAGTAACAATAGCAGTCATAATCTTTGTTATACTAGCAATAAGCCTTTCATCATGGATATTATATTGATGTAATATTCTGCCGTTATCAAGATCCATTACAATACTGCTACTAGCACTTAAAGCACTAATTTTTAATGGAAATAGCAAAAACAACAAAAAAATTACCTTTTTCATACGATTACCCCTATAAAAAGATATGTTATACGTGTTAAAATATGTTTCAAGGAGGGTTGTTTTATGTTAGTATCACAACTACAATTTTATGGTTATCAATTAAAAAACGAACTTATTAGTCACGAAGACTTTACCACAATTAATCCCTTTATATTTAAAGATTTTTGTAATGCCATCGCTAATTTTCCCCAAGATATAGACACCCAAAAGTTTTTAGAATATGCTGATTATTTTTATGACACATTAGATAAAGCAATATTTTTCACTTTAGTTTCAAAAATGGGAAATAAAATATTAACTAAAGATCCATATTATATCTCTGAACTATGCATTACAATTTCAATGAAAAACACTTCTCCTCAAAAATATGAAGCAATAACTGATTTTTTAATTACTGAACCAATCTACTCTTTAATAATAAATATTTGTCAAGAAAATATGGCATATGGTTTTATAACTATATTTGAAATAATTTTGAATACCTTTGACTTAACTAATTTATCTCCCAAAGAAAACAATCAAATTCTTAAAGTTTTAAATCGCCTTTTATTTAAAGATTATCGTATTCTTCTAGCTACACCAAATAACTTAGAAAACATATATAATATTCTTTATAAAAAGATGTTAGAAATTAATAAACATGAATTATTCTTTATAGATAAAGACTTTCAAACTGTAAATCTTCTTAGAAATTATTTAAATAGTCCAGATGAAAAATTAAAAAATAGTTTATTAAATGAGTTAATTGCCAGCGAAAATGAAAATTATGATTTTAAAACTATAATAAATAGATGTCTTCAAATAATTAATGAATATAATAGCAAATTTTTTCCATTAACATTATTAAAAGGAAGCAAATATGGCAAATAATAATAATAATAATATCGTAGAATATTTTCAATTCAATTTATATCGCCTTAAAAATTACATTAACACTAATATTCCCCGAACTAAAAACAATGAAATAACTTTAATAATATTTAATAACATTATAGATAAATTTCCTGACAATAAGTGGTTTAACATTAAAGATACTTTCTTTGAGCACACAGAATATCGTACTCCAGATTGGTTAGTCACCTATACTATAATTTCATACAATTTTGGCCAAAATTATTTTTGGCTTCATCCTTTATTTATTGAAGATTTGAGCACCACTCTTACAATTTATCACATAAAACCATATCTTATAACAAAATATGCCGAGTTCTTCTTAAAAGATCCATTAGTAACAATTATTAATCAGGCAATAATTAATAAAGGTATAATGCCTAAATATATTATCAGGCTCACCTTAGAAAATTTTAATTTAGAAAATATAACTTCTGCTAAAGAAGAAGAAATTATAAGGACAATAAAAAAATTTATTGATGAATATAACTTTCAAATATTTAATGGTAATTATAATTTTTTCAATATCTACCATTGTTTAAAAAAGATATGGGATAATCAAGTTATTTTAGAATTACCTGATTTAAACTTTCCAAATATTGATTTACTTTTAAAATTTAATGAGTTTCCTAACGAAGAAACTATAAAGAAAATTCAAAATCACTTTGCTCAAATAGAACAAAGAGATTGTAGTATCAAAAAAAAGGTTGAAGACAGTTTAACAATAATAGCAAATTATTCTTACGATCTACCAGATTATTTACCTCCAACAACCAATTTCAAACAATAAAGGGGCTGTCGTGAAACGAATTAATTAGTTTCTTGACAACCCCTTTATTCACTATCATAATTATAAATACCATGTATTTTTTCTAAATCATCTTGAGATAATTCTGAAATTTGCCATACATCATTTTCATCTTTTGTTAAATTAAAATTAATGGTATATTCAACTGTATCATTTATTTTTTGCATTTGTTCTAACTTATAATCCATAAATTTTGTATTATCATATTCCCCATTTTCATTATTAAATTCTTCTCTGTGTTCATTTAAATACACAGCTGCATCTTTTTGAACTTTATATAAATCATATACCGTAATTTTTGCTTCAACTGTTGCAGCATCCCCATCATAAGTCTCATTTATAATTTCATAATTTAAATCTGAATATTGTTTTTTTAATATATCACGATATTTTTCCTTTTGCTCAGCATTTAAATTAGTATCAGCATCAACAACTTCATCTAAATCTCCTAAAACATTAGCACTTAAATTCCGATATTGATATAAAAATTCTTCAACTCTTCCCTTAGCAGTCTGCCGCATACAGCCACAGCCAACCAACAGTAATGCAAAAACTGCAATAAGTGTTAATTTTAAATACTTTTTCATACATCCCATTCCTTACAATATTATAATTTCCTATTTTTTTCTATTTATACATTACTATAGCTTAATTTAATTAACTCATATATCTTTACTTCTACATCTGTAATACCGCTTTTCAATTTATTTTGCATATCTTGAACCATTTCAGCTACATTACTCTTAGTTTTTAAAAACCATTCATTATACAAAAATACTATTTTTTCCCAATCTTTATTTTTATAAAGAGTATTTAATTCTAAATTAATAAATTTCTTTATTATTTCTTCTTTTCTTATTCCTTTATTTTCAATAATTTTATTTATAATTTTATAATTTAATTTATCAGTTGGTAACGTATATAAAATATCTTGAATATGACATTCATCAATAACTTGCAAATAGCTTCGAGCAATTGAAGAACCATCTTGAGCAAATTCTACCACTAAAGTGCCATTTTTACTTACAAATAATGCAGCATATTCTAAAGTCCCATTTTTTAACTTAGTTTTTTTATGAATGCTTGTTAAAAAATCTTTATCAACCATAAAGTTATTATTTACTAAATCTTTTAAAGTTTTCGTTGTAACCTGTATCAAAGGAATCTTTTTAATGCAGTCTAAAACATCATCATCTTCCCATTCATAAAACATATAATTATTTTCTTGAAAATTTACTATGATATCGTAATAAAAATTCATCTTTTATAATCCGCTCCAATCCTTTATAAATAAAAAACATTCCCATTAAACCAATTAAAATAAAACCACTCCTAATAATAAAATAAACAAATTCCCAAAATGTATACCCAATAACTAATAAATTTAAATATATAATTATAAAAAAAAGCATCACACTTAAACAAATTATTCCCATTAATAAATAAAATATTCTCATAATAAAATATATATGTTAAAATAATTAAGGTGATGTTATGAAAAAAATATTTACAAGTATATTAGTTTTATTTAGTCTTTTAATATTAAGTGGCTGTAGTAACAATGAAGAAGATATCGAAAAAAATCCCCTAGTTACTATGGAAATAGAAGATTATGGCACTATAAAAATTGAATTATATCCAGAATATGCTCCGAATACAGTAGCAAATTTTGTTAGTCTAATTGAAAATGGTTTTTATGATGGCCTTACTTTTCATAGATTAGTCCCAGGTTTTGTCCTTCAAGGTGGAGATCCTGACGGTGATGGCACTGGTGGACCAGGTTATACAATTGATGGTGAATTTAAAGCAAATGGTTACACCAAAAATACATTAAGTCATGACAAAGGGATAATTTCAATGGCAAGAAGCATGGACTATGATTCCGCTGGCAGTCAATTCTTTATTGTTTTAGATGACTCCGCCAAAAGTTCTTTGGATGGAATGTATGCTGGATTTGGTCGTGTAACTGAAGGTATGGAAATACTAGAAGAAATCGAAGCCAATGAGAAAATCGCGGATGATGCCACCGGAGCCCTTGAAGAAAATATTACCATAACAAAAGTAACCGTTGATACTTTCGGTTATGAATATACTGTCGAAAAAAATTAAGTTGCTGATTTATTATAAGTGATCATCAGCACTTTTTTATTTTCTAAACTAGCCATTATTTCTAAAATAAGAATAGATGCTTCACTTAAAGCAGCACTATATAGCTTGTTAAAATCTCTAAGATATTTATCTTGCACTTCTTTTTGCATAGTTTTTGAATAATGAAAAGATAAAAATGTAAACTTACGAGCATTTTTAGCAGTTAAAAAGTCTATTATCTTGTAACCCAATTTTTTAATTCCTAGTCTGTCCAATCTATAAAGAGAAATAAAACCTTGCATATTATTTACCCCTCGTAACATCATACTTCCCACATCTTCTAATTCATAAACATCTTTAAACAAATTAATTAAAGAATCCTTAGTCCCCTTCTTAAATTTAATTTTAGGAATTTTAAATTCATAAGGATTTAAAACTAAATAATCAAGCATACTTTCTAAAGTTTCATGTCTTCCATTATTTTCCCAAGTATTTTTATCCAATTTATCAAAATAACAATTACATTTATTGTTTAACCACGGATGTATATAAGAATCCAACACATGATGAGCAATGTAGCCATAAAGTAAAATTTCTAAATCTTCATCATTAGTATCTATAATTTCCTCTTGCCATTTAATAACTAAATCCCTAAAATTACAACTGGCAATGGTCCTAACGATTTCATTTCTTTTACCAAAACATTTTAATTCTCTAAGCTTAATAAAAAACAACAGATCATGTCCTTGCCCTGCTACTAAAAATAAATCTTTATCTTTATTAAAACTTATCTTTTTCTCTAAGTCTTTCATAAATTTAAAATGTGTATATGCCCCAGCCATAAAATACCTCTTCTTAAATTATAGTGCAAAAAATTAAAATTTGCTATATAATTATAATGGTGAAGAAAATGAATATAATAACTTACATAATTTTAGGTATTATCCAAGGTATTACCGAACCACTTCCAATTTCTAGTAGTGGTCACATCTATTTATTCAAAAACATTTTTGATACTACTATATTTAATACTTTAAATTTTGAAATAATTTCTAATTTTGGTTCCTTTATAGCCATATTTATAATATTTTGGAAAGACATAAAGGAATTAGTAATAGCATTTTTCAGTTATATATTTAAAAAAGAAACTAGAGAAAAATACTTAAAAAAATTCAAATATTGTTTATATGTCATTATTAGTACCATTCCCGTTGGTATCACTGGTTTCATTTTTAAAGATAAAATTGAAGATTTATATTCCCTAAATGGTTTAGCAATAGCATTTTTAATAACAGCCTTAGCATTATTTATAGTTCGCAATATGAAAGGAACTAAAGAAGATTATGACATAATGCTAAAAGATGCTATTCTTATTGGTTTGTTACAAGCCGTAACCATAGTTCCAGGTATTAGTAGAAGTGGTACAGTATTAGTTGCTTGCTTACTTTGTGGTTTAAAAAGAGAAACTGCTTTAAAATACACATTTATCCTATACTTTCCAGTAAGTGTTGCTACCATGATTCTAGGAGTAAGTGATTTAGCGAATACAACTGAACTTTCTAGCATGATAGTTCCGTATCTAGCAGGTATGATTGCTGCTGGAATTGTAACCTATTTCTCATACAGATGGTTAAGTTCTTGGGTTAAAAAAGGAAAACTTTGGAAATTTTCAATTTATTGTGTTATATTAGCAATATTTATATTTATATATTTTAGATAAAATTTAAAAAGTGGTGTAGTTATATGCATAGAAATAAAAGAAAAAAAAGAAAACTAATACTTGGACTAATGTTTATAGCTTTTATAATAGTTTTAGTTTGTTTTTTTGCTTACACGTTTAAAGAACGGGCTAAAGCTATCGAGGAATTAGAAAGAAAATTTGAAGAAATACGTATTCAAGAAGAAAAAAATCGCAATTATCAAGAATGTCTTGCAACTCCTTATAAGGATGCAACTGTTGATACAATGTTTGCAGATTTAACGGCAAATTTAAACAGTTCAAACATATCAATTTATTTTGAAGAATTAAGTAATGATTACCATCTAACATTTAACGAAAACAAAACGCAATATGCAGCTAGTATAATTAAGTTATATGCAGCTACATATCTAATTGAAAATGCTAGAAATAATATTGTCAACTTAAATGATACAATTACATATACTTCAAATTATGCATCAATTGCAGGTTTAAAATTAAGTACTAGAAATATTGGTGAAGAAATAACTATAGCAGATTTAATCGATTACAGTATATCTGTTAGTGATAATGGTGCATATCGAATGCTTAGTGATTATATCGGAGTCCAAACATTAAAAGATTATGCCAAAAACACCTTAGGTGTAACCCTTACAATAACAGATAGTGACCGTTTTGGATACTTGACAGTTACCGATACCAACAAATTATTAAGTCATATTTATGAACTTATTCAAATAGATGATGAATATACTAACATTCTAAAAACAGCCATGAATAACACTTATTACAATGCCTTAAATTTTGATGATAATATATTCTTGCACAAATATGGTTATTACGCTCAATATTTTAATAATATTGGCATTTATAACACTAACATTCCTTATTTAGTGTCTATATTTACTCTTTATGGCGACCCAGATCAAGGCGCATTAACCAGCGTAAATGAAATAAGCAAACAAATATATAATATTTATAATACAAATTTAGAATTAAAAGAAAGCTATTGCTACAGTTTGGCATATGAAGAACAAAAAGTCAAACAAGTTTGACTGACCTTGCATCACTACAAGGC
>ERZ779898.504-NODE-504-length-17576-cov-3.510302_pt1 | contig 17576 bp, 18 predicted proteins | sample MGYA00511902_ERZ779898 | MGnify/ENA primary metagenome ERZ779898 (study PRJEB29588, sample SAMEA2144588) | human gut metagenome | biome: human gut; feature: human-associated habitat; material: faeces | place: Denmark | collected 2008/2010 ...
CTTCTCCTGTTACACTACTATCTAAACTAAAGTAGGAAAAAGAAATTCCTACTCCGATTAATACAACTGCAATTACTACCACCATTACATATTTCATTTTCTCTTTCATACTTATTCTGCTCCACTTCTTTATTATCTTAACCTATTTTCTATCTTTCATTCTAAGTTTACTGTAGGTATTTTATAACTATAATAAATATACAATATTTTTGATTAAATTTCAATTATTTTGTTACTATTTACGTTAAATTTTGGTATTAAAAAAATCGTTTATAACAAACGACTTTCATAATCTAAGTTAGATGCTTCACATTGCCTTTCAACATCTATTTCTATCATTTTATCTAACACAGCCAATAAGTCCTGATTTCTTACTTCATACATTTGTAAAAAAGTATTAACAATAAGATTTTTTATTTCTTGAATGCTTTTTTCTTCTTCACAAATAATCTTCATTAAGTCCTTTTTCTTTGCAAATAAACTTTCATACTTTTTTCGTACTTCTTCTCTTTTACGATTAGATTCCATTACTAAATCGAATTGTCTTTTAATCACTAAAGAATGTCTTAAACGAAATGTTTGATAATACTTATGAATTATTTTCTCTACTCCGAAAGAAACAGTAACATTTATTAAATTAAATCCTAAAAGATAGCAAAAAGACAGAACAGAAGATATACCAAAATTAGCCATAAATGGATATGCCAAAATTGAAATTATAAATAATACTATCATTATTAAAAATACAAAAGATGTTCTATTAGCTTCCTCATCTTCTTTACTTAAAGAATTCAATTTTATATACTCTCTTCCATTCTGTTCATATACATTCTGTAATTCTTTTTGAATCATCAATAAATCTTTTTCTAACGCTTTTATTTGTTCTTTTATTCTTCTAAGATATTTTTCCTTTTTTAAAATTAATTTTAAGTATTCTTCCATAACCCCCACCCAATTTACTATTTTAACACAAAACTAATCTTCAAACAAATCATTCATTAACTCTGAAATATGTTCCTTTCTTCTTTTCGTTTCTTTCTCATCAATAAAAATATTTATCACATCCCCTTCATGAGCATCAGGTACTAACTCTTTTGGCATATTAACGAACTTACCAACTTCTAATTCAACAACTGCATATTCTCCTTCAAATCGATCAATAATAACTTTCATGTTTAACCTCTTTCTGTTTTTACTGCAATATTCACTCCATCACTAGTTACTACAACAGTTCCATTTAAATCAGTTCGATAAATATGATCCGTATACTTTTCTAACTTTTTTATTGTACTACTTGCTGGATGATCATAACTATTATCTTCACCTACACTAATAACAGCATATTTAGGATTTACTCTCTTTAAAAACTCCTCACTACTACTAGTATCACTTCCATGATGCCCAACTTTTAAAACATCAGCTTCTACATTTCCCATAATTTCTTTTTCACTTAATTCTTCCGCATCTCCTGTATACAAAAAACTAGTATTTCCATAAGTAATTTTTAAAACAATCGAATAATTATTTAAACTAGAATATTTATCTTGATTAGGTGCTAACATTTCAATTGTTAAATCTTCTTCTTGCAATACACTTACCCCCACTTTACCAGTTTTAACACTAAGTCCCTTATTTTTGATTGTTTCAAGTAAATTTTCATAAGTTTTGCTAGTACTTACTGCTTTTGGCATATAAATGGCACCAACATCAAAAGCCTCAATAACTTCGGCCATTCCCCCGATATGATCTGCATGAGGATGAGTAGCAACCACATAATCAATACGATTATAACCTAAATTTTTGATATAATCTATAATCTTTTCACTAGAACTAGCAATACCAGCATCAATAAGCATAACTTCTCCATTAGGTAACTCAATAAAACTAGCATCCCCTTGCCCTACATCGATATAATGAGCAATAACTTGATTTTCATTTACCACAAAATCTTTATCATTTTCTAAAGCATTTGAATTTGGAATATCTAGGTCAAGCTGTGTACAACCACTAACCCCAATTAGCACTAATAAAATTAAAAATATCTTTTTCATACTACAACTCCTACTATAATTATAGTAAAATTTAAAAAAAAGAACAATGTTTATCATCATTCTTTACACTAAAATCTTTTTTTAAAAACAGGGACTCTCACTCTTGTCGAAGAACGCATTTCAATACTTTCATCAAGCAATTTCATTGCTTGTTCATGATATAATCTACTCGCTTCGCCAAAACTCATTTCCACATATTCAAGCTTATTCTTAATCTTAAAATGCAATTCATTTAATTGATTTTCTGGTGTAATTAAAATCATATCAATCATCTCAAATAAATGTCCACTATTCCAAACATCTCTATCCTTTAATAAATCATTGATCACTCTAATATACAGAATAGATGGACATAAAAATATTTTATGAATAAGACATATTGCTATATCAAAAGGGCAACTATTTAATATATGATAAATACTAAAAACAAGAAAATTCTTATTCAAAGGTGTATTAATAACGCCATTTAATAAAACATTCAAATAACCGGATTCCCTTAATCTTTTGTTTAATATAATATCTTCATAAAGATCAATAAAAAACTGATGATCCATAGTATAAAACTTAGCTTCTAATCTAATATAAAACACTAATTCAGGATCACTTTTATTTCCCCATTGTCTCATCAATTTCTGAGGATATAAAGGATAATCTGGGTAATCAAGTAATATTTCTAAATAATTCAAAAACTGTTCATTACAAACGATTTCCTCATCTGTAAAAAAATCTTCAAAATGTCTTAAACAAATTTTTAAATCATAAAAATTATCAGGCTTATTTTCTCTAAATTCACTAATTTTTCTATAAATTTTCTCTTTATATTCTGCTGGTAATTTTATAAAAGAAGAAAGAGAAAATAATTTAACTATACTCTGATAAATATAAGAAGAGTAACCTTTTTTCCATTTTTTTGCTTCTATCCAAGCCTTTTTATCATACAGTTTCATAAATCACCACCTCATTAAATTAATATAGCAAAAAAGCAAAAATATGTAAATAAAAAGAGGATTTAATCCTCATCATAATTGTAAACTCCGTGTATTTTTTCTAATGTTTTCTCATCAGGTTGTTCCACATACCATTTTCCCTCTGTTTTCACAACATCAAATACCACATTATATTGAATAGTATCATTCATATTTTTCATTTGTTCTAACTTATACTCTATATATAAATCGTTATCATACTCTCCATCTGTTAAAAATTCATCTTGATGTGATTCTAAATAATCACCAGCTTCCTTCTGAGCTTTATAAAGATCATAAACTGTTAATTTAACTGTTACTTGAGCAGTATCTCCATCATAATCTTCATTTTCAATTGTATAAATCAAATCACGATATTGTCTTTTCAAAACCTCTTTATAAGTTTCTTTTCCCTTATCAGTCAATTTTTCAGACTCTACAAGTTCATCAATATCTTCTAATACATGATCACTAAGTCCCTTATAATCATTCAAGTATTTTTCTACAGCATCAGCTGCTTTATCATTAGAACAAGAACAACCTACTACTAAAAATAAACATCCAAACATTAAAAGTATTTTTTTCATTTTCACCATTCCTTAATTTTATTATGTTACCAAAAAACTTTATTTATACCAATTTTTATAGTATAATAATAATAGGTGATAAAAATGGATACATGGATACAATATTTAATTATCGCAATTATTCTAATTATTGTTTTATTAATTGTAATTAAATTAACAAGAAGAGACTTTAGAATTGAAGCGAATAAACTCATAACTTATCTTGGTGGAAAAGATAATATTGTTAGTGCTGAGGCCAACATGAGCAGATTCAAAGTTATTTTAAAAGATGTAAGTATTGTAAATAAAGAGGCAATTGAAAAGCTTGGAGCCAAAGGAATTGTAGAAATTGATAATCAATTAAAAATAATTTTTGGCCCAAATGCAAAAGAATTAAAAAGATACATTGATGATATCGTTTAACTAAACTATTTGTTTAGTTTTTTTTGACGAAAATAAATAAAACTTGAAAGGATAATGAAAATGAAAATAAACGAAAATCAAACAATTTATATAAATATAGATGATTCTGGTAAAATATCCAGAAAAGAAAAAATAGCAGTTTATGGAGGACTCATTTTTCTAAATAAAACAGAAAAAGATAAATTCATTACTCAATATAAAGCAATCGTTAACAGCATAAAATGTAATTACTGTAATTTAAATAAAGCAAACTGTAATAATAAAGAATGTCCAGAATTAAAACATAACAATCTTAAAACTAAAGATAAAAGAAGAATTATAAATTACATAAAAAAATATATAACAACAACTTGCATTATAAAAAATGATCAACTATATAATCATATTATAGATAATACTGCATCAAAAGGAAGATACAATGATTATGCACTAAGAAGAACCATAAAAGGAATCATTACAAACCTAATAAGTAATAAACAAATTGATCCCTACAAACCAATCAAACTAATCATAAATATTGATGAACAATCCACTAAATCAAATGGATACTACAATTTAAAAGATGGACTTTTAGAAGAATTAAAATATGGTATTATTAATTTTAATTATGACAAAAAACATAAACCAATTATTTATGCTGAATTAAACATTATCCTAACCTATCAAAAATCTGATAAAAGTTATGTTGTACAAGCAGCAGATTTAATCGCAGGAACAGTTAGAAAAGCTGTACTACAAAACGACTTCAAACAACTACAAAAAGTTTTAGCATTTATCAATTATAAAATATTTTTACCATAAAGAAAAAAAGCCTTTCAGCTTTTTCCCAATTGGGTTGATGCACACACAGTACACTTAAACTTTCGTTCAAACACCAACTATCGACCTGACGAAACAAATTACTTTTTGCTTCCGGTACAAATAATATATCAAATTCTATATTATTTGTCAATTACAGTATATACAATTATCATAAAAATTATACACCAATATAAAATAAATTAATTAAAGTGTGTTTAGAAAACAAAAAGCCCATATAAAGGCTTTAAAAACTATTTGGCTGCCCTAGTAGGATTCGAACCTACGAAATCGCGGGGTCAGAGCCCGCTGCCTTACCGCTTGGCTATAGGGCAATAAAGATTATATAAGCATCACATAAGGCTTATATAATTCTTGATCTTTTTGATAAATAGCAATTTCTTCACCATGATACATCAATAATACCATAGATTTTTCAAAATTTAAATAGACTCTATTTCCATTACAAACTTTTTTATACTCTAACTCATTTAATTCATACTTTGAAATATTTAATACATCAGAAATAGAAAGAAGCTGAAATTGATTATTTTCAATTTCCTCTAAAGAATAGGCATCTTCTACTTTAAAGTTACCTTGTTTAGTTCTTACTAAATGATTCATCGTTCCAATAATATTTAATTTTTTCATCATATCCCGAATTAAACATCGAATATAAGTCCCTTTTTCTACTAAACAGCGAAAAGAGACAATGTCTTGATAAAAAGATAATAACTCAAGTTCATAGATATGAACCGTTTTAACCGGTAATTCTACTTTTTCCTCATTTCTAGCATATTCATATAACTTTTTACCATTCACTTTAATGGCACTATATTTAGGCACTTCCATCTGATATTCACCAATAAATTTAGAAAAAACTTTTAAAAGATCAAGCTTCTCTACATGAACTTTCTCTTTTTTCAAAATATTTCCCGTAATATCCAAAGTATCCGTTTCAATACCCAATTTTATTTCTGCGATATACTCCTTATTAAGCGAGGTAAGCAAATCTACAAGCTTCGTATATTTCCCAATACAAATAACTAATACACCGGTAGCTAAAGGATCAAGAGTCCCAGTATGACCGACTCTTTTTTCATGTAATACATGGGACACAATATTAACCACATCTCTTGAAGTATAACCCTCCGGTTTATTTATAACAAGTAACCCTTTCATCTACTTCTCTGAGTAAATAAAATACCCTCATGACTTAAAATAAACAGCATTTCTTCACTTAAACTTTCATCTTCGCAATAAATATTTTCTATTGGAAAAACAAATCCATCTTTTTTAATCATTTCTCGAATACAAATAAAATAATAAAAAGCATCCATATCTTCTAAAGAAAAGCAAATTCGCTCAATAGAAATATCATTACTTTCCAAGCCATGATAACCCAGAAAAAATACGGCATAACCACATAATTTCTCATCCAAATAACATTTTTTTATCACAAAATAATTAGCATTACTAAATATTTCTAAATCATTTAAATCATCTTGCGTAATTAATGATTTAGAAACCAAAAGTTTTTTTTCATGATCAGCTAGTCTACCCACTTTAACTCGAATATGTCCCATACTTAATCTCCTTCGTGAATCTCTTTAATAATATCCTCAATATTTTTAGCATATTCAATTGACTCATCATAAACAAATTCTAATATTGGCGTATGACGTAAATCAAGACGATTTGCCACTTCTCCTCTTATAAAAGAACTTGCTTCATTTACTTCTTTTACTAAACTTTTACGATCCATATCTCTTAAAGATGTAAAGTAAACTTTAGCATAACTAAGATCTCTAGCTACTTTACATCCAGTAATAGTAATCGATTTTAAAATATCATCTCTCGCATCTTCAAATAAAATTTCACTAATAACACGAGCAATATCACTAGATATTTTAGCTATTTTATGACTAGGCATTTCGTACCTCCACCATTTCATAACATTCCAAAATATCTCCCACTTTAATATCACTAAAATTATCTAGAGTAATACCACATTCAAAACCTTTTTTCACTTCTTTTACACTATCTTTTTCTCTTTGAATAGAGTGAATCATTCCATCGTAAACAATAACGCCATCACGAATTAGTCTTACCTTAGCTCCGTTTTTAATAAGTCCATCTAATACATAAGATCCGGCAATATTTCCAACTTTAGAGAATTTAAATATTCTACGAATTTCCGCATTACCAAGAATTTTTTCAACAAATTCAGGATCAAGCATACCTTTCATTGCTAATTCAATTTCCTCAATACATTTATAAATAATTGTATAAAGGCGAATATCTACATTATATTCTTTGGCAATTTCTTTAGTCGTATTAGAAGGACTAACATTAAAGCCGACAATAATAGCATTAGAAGCATTAGCAAGTACAACATCACTTTCAGTAATTGTGCCAATTCCTGAACGAATGACATTTACTTTAACCCCTTCTACATTAATTTTAAGTAAACTATTTTTAACAGCTTCTTCTGATCCTCTAACATCAGCTTTTAAAACCACATTAATTTCTTTTTGACCACTATTAATTTTGCTAAATAAATCATCTAGAGAGATAACATCTTTTTTATACTTATTTTCCTTAACCAAAATTGCTCTTTTTTCAGCTACTTCTTTTGCTTCTTTTTCTGTTTCAAAAGCCATAAACTTATCACCAGCACTAGGATTATCACTTAAACCTGTAATTTCAACCGGCATACCAGGACCAGCCTCAATTATAGCCTCTCCTAAATCATTACGCATTGTTCTAATTTTACCATAAGTCGTACCAACAACAACTGGATCTCCAAGTCTTAAAGTACCATTTAAAATAAGTAAACTAGCAATACCACCAACATTTTTATCTTGACGAGACTCAATAACAGAACCTACTGCATATCTTTTAGGATTAGCCTTTAATTCTGCCATTTCACTAATAGCTAAAATAGTCTCTAAAAGTTTATCTATTCCCTCACCAGTTTGTGCTGAAATATTAATAAATGGAACATTACCACCCCACTCTTCAGGTGTAATATTAATTTCTGCCATTTCAGTTCTAATTCTCTCTGGATTTGCATCTGGTTTATCCATTTTATTAACTGCGACAATAATCGGAACTTTGGCGCTTAATGCATGTTCTACAGCTTCTTTTGTTTGAGGCATAACCCCATCATCAGCAGCAACAATAATAATAACGATATCAGTTACACTAGCACCTCTAGCTCTCATTTCCGTAAATGCTGCATGTCCTGGTGTATCAATAAAAGTAATTTTATTTCCCTTCGTCTCTATTTGATAAGCTCCAATATGTTGCGTAATTCCTCCAAATTCATTTTGAGCCACATGTGAATCACGAATATAATCTAAAAGTGTAGTTTTGCCATGATCAACGTGTCCCATAATGGTTACGATTGGTGGACGAGGCACTAAAAGAGACTCATCATCTACAATTTCATATTCTTCAAAATTAGAAACATCCTGTGTCTCTTCTCTTTTTAAAGTTTTATGATATTCTAAAGCTACAATTTCAGCATTATCAAAATCAATTGGCTGATTTAATGATAACATCAAGCCTAAAGTCATTAACTTTTTAATAATATCTGTTCCACTAACATTAAGTTCTAAAGCTAAATCTCCAACACTCATACCATCTTTAAAAAGAATCACATTATCATCTTTACTATTCTTCATTAATTTATTTTTATTTTTATACATTTCTTTTTTAAGATGACTGTAATCTTTACCATCATTTTGATCTTTTTTCTTCTTTAATTTTTGTTTTTTATCTGTAATATTAATATTTTTAGTAATATTACTACTTTCTACAATTGCATCTACAACTTCGTTGATTGTTTCTTCCTCTTCAAAAGTTTCTTCTTCTACAATCAAATTAATGGCATTATCAAGGGAAATAATCTCTTCATCTGTTAATTCATCATCACCATTTTTAACCTCAATACCCAAATCATTACATTTTTTTAAAATTTCTGCTACACTTAAATTTACATCAGATGCATATTCTTTAACTGTCATATATAACAACTCCTTTCTTTTTTCTATTACATCACTTTATTCCTCACAATAATTTAAAGCTTCTTCATAAACACTATCTGGAATATTTACTTCTAATATTCTTTCTAATATTTTACTTGTTTTAGCTTTTTTTATAACCAAAGTATCTTTTTTTAAATAAGCTCCTCTTCCATTTGCTTTACCAGTTGGATCTACAACAACTTCCCCATCTGGTGTACGAACAATTCGAAGAAGATCTCTTTTTTCTAATTTTTCCTTAGTAATTACACATGTACGCATAGGTACTTTTTTAACTTTCATAAGGATCCCTCCTACTTATTTATTTCCCTCAGCATTAATTTGTTCCATTGTTTTAATATTAATTTTATATTTTGTAAGACGGCTAGCCAAACGAATATTATTTCCAGATTTACCAATTGCTAAAGGAAGTTCTTCATTAGAAACTACTGCTAAAGCCTCTTTCTTCATTGGATCAAGGATATTAACAATCGCATTTTTTGCTGGAGTTAAAGCTTTTTTGATATATTCTTCGGCATTATCACTATATAATACAAAATCAAGTTTTTCACCATTTAATTCCTTTAAAATACTTCCTAAACGAGAACCTCTCTCACCAATACAAGTTCCAATTGCATCGATTCTTTCATTAGTAGAAGATACAGCAACTTTGCTACGAATACCAGCTTCTCTAACACAAGCATGCATAATTAAAGTACCATCTTGAAGTTCTGGTATTTCAAGTTCACATAAACGACGAACAAAACCATAGTGTTTTCTTGAAAGAAGAATTAAAGGTCCTTTTGTATTATTTTCTATTTTAGTAACATATACTCGAATGTTAGAACCCATTTTAATAGTTTCTCCTGGAATAATTTCACTTTTTGGTAGAAGTCCTCTCGTTCTACCTAAATCAATAAAGTAATTTTTAGAATCTTCCATAGCTACTAATCCTAGTAACATTTCTCCTTCTTTATCTTGAAATTCTTCAATAAGGCTATTTTTTTCTGCTTCTCTAATTCTTTGGGTTAAAACCTGTTTTGCAGTTGATGCTGCTACTCTACCAAAGTCTTTAGGCGTAACTTCTTTTTCGATTGTTTCCCCTACCTTAATTCCTGGAACCATTTCTTCTGCTTGTTCTAAAATTATTTGCGCATCCGGATTAATTTTAGGAGGTATTTTTACTACATTACCTTCCTCATCTACCTCTTCGCTTCCAAAATCAACATCATCAACAACAATTAAATAAGAATAAACTTTAATTTCTCCTGTTTCTCGATTTATATCTACTCTAACATTTGTTTTAGAATCAAAATTCTTCTTATAAGCAGTAGTTAAAGCTTGTTCCATTCCTTCAAATACAACATCTTCACTAATTCCCTTCTCTTTTACAATATTCTTAACTGCTTTAATAAATTCTTCACTATTCATTTTCTCCACCTCTCTCTTTACTAGTTACATCTAAAATATAAGAATCATCTGTTAAATCATAACGATCTACTATTGGATTAATAATATTAGTCGCATGAACAATTAAATCTAAATCAATTCCTCCCACTTTATCAAGCACTACAGATAAAACATTATAGTTTCCACTATTCTTTTCATATGTGATACTATCAACAATAATTTCTTCATCTTTTAGAGCTTCTTTAATTAACTTTTCTAATTCTTCTAAACTTTTCATACACACCTCTTTAATATAATAATAAAAGTGGGAATTTTCTGCCCACTTAAATCTGTCTATCTAATTATAACACAAATTATAAAATTGTCAAAATTTTTTATAATGTTTTCTCGCATTTAGGAACAGAATAAACAAATTCACTAACAGGAACCAATTTCTTTTCCAGAATAAGTGGCTTAAACACCATGTTATTTAAATGATTTTCTTTTAAATTCATTCTAACAAACCAAGCCCCATTGCAAACTCTATCTACAGCCAAAGATGGTACAATACATCCTTTAGCTTCTAAATCAAGATAACTAGAATGATGATGTCCAAAGAAAGCAAAAGAAATATCTGTACTAAACTGTTCTTCAAAATTTTTTACTTCCCCTTTTAATCCCGATCTTACGATTCCTTTATATGGATGACTAAGTAAAAAATTTCCTACCAATATATCATTATGAATAACCTTTAAAAGACTATTTTGATAACCAGCAAAACTAAATTCTTCTCTTTCAGCTATAAAATATTTTAATAAATCTGCTCCAAGATGCAAAAGATCTTCATCGTGATTACCACCTAAAATAATATGCTCTATACTTTTCTCTTTAGGAATTCTTTCAATCAATTGCGAAACCAACTCTTTAAAATTAGCCATTTTTTTAAAATCATAAATTGAGCTAGAAGAATAACGGTTAAAATCAAAGAAATCTCCTAAATGAAATACTTGAGAAATTCCATTTTTGATACAAAAATCAATAATAGAATCAAAAATATCTACTGTATTCCTTATATTTGCTTCATAAATATGAGAATCGGCAACAAATAAAAAATCAATATAACTTTTTTCATCTACAAGATCTATAGAATAATTTGTATTTTCAAGTGATGGCAAAGAAGAAATAAAATAGTTCTTTCTTCCTTTTTTAAAAGAAGTACCAATAGAAAACTGCAAACCTAAATATTGAATTCTTTTTCTAATTTCATTTAAAGACAAACTGATTTGTTGGTGTTCTAAAAAAGATTGCAACTCTTCTAGACTAATTCCACTACTATATAATTTTTCTAAAATGATTACATCCACTTGATCTCCAAAAGATTTAAAAGCTCTCCAATTTTCTAATTCTTTTATTTGAATCAAAGAAGAATCTAATTTTCTTTGAAGCTCTTTCTTTTCACTTAAAAGGAATTCTTTCTCATCTTTTATTTTTATCATTTTATTTAGTTCTTCTTCTAAAAAAATAATCCTTGTTTCTAATTCAGCTTTAGTATTTTGTAAAATTACTATTCTATCTTCTAACTCTTGTACTCTTAAAGTTAAATCAGCAATAATACTTTCACTTTTAAGTTCATTATTTTTACTTTCATCTACTAACTTTTGTAAATTTCTAACTATTTTCTTTAAATCACTTACTGCTAACTCAATTTGTTCTTTTTCTTTTCTTAAATCTCTAATTTTCTCTCGTTGTTCTACTATCTTTTTTTCTTTTTCATCAATAATCAATGCTTGCTCTTCTATTTTAACATTTCTATGTTCGATTTCTTTATTTAATCTTCTTTCTACAATTTCTATTTCACTGATACTAGCTTCTCCATTATCTTCCACTAAACTAATTTCATAATTTTCGCTTATATAATGAAATAAATCATTTAAAAAGCAACTCACTTTTTCATCACTTTCTACTTGACTTACTCTACAAAATATTTCATAATTTTGCTTCAAAAGAATAATCCTTTTAATCATTTCATCTGGTATCTTCATTTCTAATTCTTGCATAATTTGAATGAATATTCTAGTTAACTCTAAATACTTCAAAAACAATTTAAAAGAAATATTTTGCTTTTCTAAAAACTGTTCACTACAAATAATAAAATACTCTAACAAATCTTTATCAGTACACTTTTTACGATTTACAACCTCTTTAAAATCATCATAATATAAATCCCCACTTGCGTGTTTATTCAAATATTCTTTTATTTTAATTTTATCAACTGATGTAATCATACAATTCCCCCACAATTCTTAATCATTTTCTCAATAATTCTCTTACTAAAAAAGGATTAGAAGTCGCTATTCCATCCACTCCTTTAACGATATAATTTTCAATTCTCCTAGATGTTTCCTTATAAAGAGCATCCCAACTCCAAGCATACTCTTTAACATGAGGAAGAATCTCCCGATAAATTTGATAATCACCATTTACAATTGGCCATTCAAAAAGCTCATTTGATAACGCTACAAAAGAAACATCCCTGCACTCTTTTGGAAAACATTTTCGATATTTAAAAGTTTTAAACAAATTGATAATTAGTCCTAACTTGATAGATGCCAACTCTTCATTTTTTTGCAATTCTAACAAAGTTGCGATTAAATGTTCATTAAAACTCTCTATTTCTACTTGTTTTTCACAATATTTTAAACCAGCTAAAGCCTTGAGCAATAAACATCCTTGCTTTTGCAAAAAAACAGGATAATTTTTTAATTCAATTAAAAGATCTTTACTATTTCCTAATATTTCTAATACATCTTCTAAAGTAAAAACGTATCTAAAATCTCGGTAATTTGTATTAGCTATAAGATGACCATCCATATGATTACTATGTGACCATATTAGTTGACCATCTTTTGTAAAATGGAAATCTAGTTCTATCTTAGTATAAATTGGATGGTATTTCAATAAAACTAATGACCTCCTACTAGGGAAAACACTAGCAGTATGTGCAATAATATCCATCCGAAACACCTCAATTCAAATAAATTGTAGCACTCTTCCTTTTGTTTGTCAAAAAAAGAAGAAAACTAAATATTTTCCTCTCTTAAAGCTTCCAAAATATTTTCTTTCTTAACTCTACTAGCAGAATACCACATCGCAATTAGAACAATAATAAACACTCCAATTACACTAAGAATTAAACTATTCCATGGAATAATCATACTACTATCAAAAACACTAGATAAACTTAAAGCAATTAGTGCATTAATTCCAATTGATACTGGTATGCCATACAATAAAGATTTCAAGCCAAAGAATAGACTTTCAAAGAATAATATTTTATTAAATCCTCTTGGAGTAAGACCAATACTACGTAACATTGCAAATTCTTTTCTTCGTAAATTAATATTGGTATTAATTGTATTAAAGACACTAGTAACTCCAATTAAAGTAACTAAAGCAATAAATCCATAGAATAAAATTTGAATTGCTAAAACTAAATTTTTAGTACTAGCTAAATCAATCGCTGGACTATAAACATAAGATGTCGAATCAAAAATAATAGCACGGTCTTCAATATCATCATTAATTTGTTGATACTCTTTAGTAAACATAGCTAATTTAGCATAGTAATCTTCCGTATCTCCAAACATATTTTGATAAGTAGATAAAGATACAACTAGAATAGGAACATTACTATATAAGATATCTTTTAATCCCTTAATTTCTTCATCTGTAACTACTGTATGCAAAATAAATTCTTTTTCGTTAAAAGCAACTTGCAAATCATATTCCTTGTTAGATAAAACATCAATATCATAAACTGTTCTATCGCTATCACTGTAAACAGTAAAATATTTAGAATTAATTAATAGTGACTCTTCATCAGTAAGTTTTGCATATTCTCTATCTCCTAAAACATAAACATTAAATATTAATCCTGTATCGGTTACGATATCTTCATAACCAAAATTCTGATACTCTAAAGTAAAATCATTTTTTTCTAAATTGAGAACTCGTAAAGCCACTTGATTATAAATCCGAATAGACTCATCTATATCATAACTTCTTTCTAATAAGTCCATATCTTTTTCTACTTCATCTAATGTTCCTTGTAGTGTCACTCCAATATCATAATCATAGTAATCAATCGCATCACTAGCTTTTGTTGTATAACTTAAATAAGAAGTGAAAGTATTAAACATAACAATGCTAATAAATAAAGAAATAACGGTAATTCGATATTTTTTCTTATTTCTCTTAATATTTTTATAGGCAATATCTCCTTCTATTCCAAAAAGACGTCGAATAAATTTAGGAGTTTTAACTTCCTTTTTAGAAATTTTAATATCATCATTTCCACGAATTGCCTCAATTGGTGTAATCTTACTACTTCTCTTAGCAGGTAAATAAGCCGAAAGAAAGATAACTACAATCATAAATAAAATTGGAATAATTAAATATAAAAGATCAGCATGAAATACAAAACTAAATCCTAAAATGTCTGCTACTAAATGATTAAGAATCAAAACCACAATATAAATTCCTAAGAATCCCCCGATTAAACCCAGTAATATTCCAATAAATCCTACAACAAAGGCTTCAAATAAAACCGTTTTTCTTATTTGCTTTCCTGTTGCTCCAACCGAAGAATATAAACCAAAACTTTTCTTTCTCTCCATCGTTGAAATAGCAAAGGAATTATATATAACAATAATACATCCAACAGAAATAACTGTTAAAGCAATTAAAATAAGAGGCAAAAAGGTATTATTAATATTATCATACTGACTAGCTCCATAATAATAAAGAAGATTTTGATTCATTTGAGCCCCATGATCTTCCAAATTTAATGAAGAAATAATATTTTCTGTATATTCATAACTCTTAGATGGATTAGAAAACTCTAAATAAATATTATATAAATCTTTATTTTTAGAAGTATCTAAACTAAAGACCATATATCCAGCTGAACTAAAATCTTCATATACCGTTCTTTCTACTACTCCAACAATCGTATAAGTTTTACTCATCGTAACTTCTAAAGTTTCTGGAGTTATTTCTTGTGTATCCCCTTCCCATGATGTAGCCATCGCATAATTATGACTAACTTCTAAGGATTCCCCATCTAGTACTCTTTTCCCAATATCTAAGGTAAGGGTATCACCAATTTCATAGCCTAAATCCCCATCTTGATTTACATGTTCACTAATCACGATTTCATTACTATTTTGAGGTAATCTTCCTTCAATCAAATTTAGTGTTTCTAAGAAACTTTGACTTGCTTCACTAACATATAAATAAGGCTTATAAAGATTTGTACTATCTACTTTTGCATTCCCTAAGGGAACATAATAGTAACTATTTTCCACTTCTATATTTGCTTCTAATTTTTCTAACTCACTTTGATTCACTCCCTCAATCATTAAATGATAAGAGCCATAATTATTTATAGCATCAAGTCTCATAGATTCTAAATAAGTAGAAGTAAGTAATCCAATACCAACCATCAAAGCAGTCGATAAAGTAATACCAATAATCGTAACTAAAGTACGTTTTTTATTCATAAATAAATGCTTAATGGTAAGTTTATTAAGAATTTTCATGAGCCTCACCCACTAATTCATCAGAAATGATTTTTCCATCTTCAATAGTAATAATTCTTTTCGCATGTAAAGCCAGTTCTTTATCATGTGTAATCATAATAATTGTTTGATGGTATTTTTCATTAGAAACTTCTAATAATTCTAGTATTTCTTTACTAGATTTACTATCTAAATTCCCCGTTGGTTCATCAGCTAAAAGTAAAGCCGGATGATTCATCAAAGCTCGACCAATAGAAACTCTTTGCTGTTGTCCACCAGATAACTCATTTGGTAAATGATTAACGCGACTTTCTAACCCAAGAGTATGAATTAAATCATTCAAATACTTCGTATCCGGTGTTTTACCATCTAATAAAACTGGTAACGTAATATTTTCTTTTACATTTAAAATAGGAAGTAAATTATAAAACTGATAAATAAGTCCAACTTCTCTTCTTCTAAAAATAGCTAAATTATTCTCATTTAACTGATATACATCTTTACCATTCAAATAAACATGTCCACTTGTTGGGCGATCTACTCCTCCCAAAATATGTAACAAAGTTGACTTACCAGAGCCACTTGCTCCAACAATTGCTACAAATTCTCCTTGATTAACACTAAAACTAACAGAATCTAATGCTTTAACCGGAACACCACCCGTATTATAAGTCTTACATAAATCCTGAACTTTTAATATTTCCATATTTTTTCTCCTCCAATACCATTATATAACACTATTATGACTATAAGATGACTATTTTAATTACAATTTAGTCATAAAAGAAAAAGAATAGTTTTTTCCACTATCCTTCAGCTCCAACTACTACATATGGATCCGCACTCGTACCACTACCTGTTATTTCAACATCACTAGCTATATTAATTACTGGACGCACACCAAACGTGTAAAGTACAGGGCTGCCGCTGAGGTAGCCATCCAACCACACAACGAACACGTGAACATGACTGTTCGTCGTAGGAAAGAGATAGGGAGACATGGTCCAATATTGTTGACCTGTATATAGGTAATAACTTTTATTAATATCACCATATACTCCTCCAGCCATTGATACTTCATCAGCTGTGATAAGTCCTACTGGGTTTGTTAGTGCTTTATTTCCCCTACTACTTCCACTTATCGTGTACATATCTTCATTATTTTTACATTTCAATGTTGGGCTCTTTGTACTATTTACTAGTCGGATATATCCTCCATAATAGGTTTGCGTTGTCCCTGTTCCTCCTGCTCCATTACTTGTTGATGAACTTGTACTTGGCTCTCTATCTCCGCAGAATCCTGCTTCTGTACTTACCTTATCCCCATATCCTTTATTTGCTATATTTGTTTGATACCAACTATCTAATGTATTCTTTATTCCACTATTTGTTCCTAATCCATGTACTTGTCCTACCGTATACATATATCCTACATATGCATTATTATTATATGTACTACCGTTTATAGAAAATGTATTTGTTCCTATTTGTGTACCTGTTCCTGTTGTTGCCGTACTTTCGCCATTATAAATTAGCCGGATACTTCCATCTCCATTAATTCGGATGATTCGCCAATAATATCCGGCAAATTTGACCCAGTTATTAGTTACTGCTCCTCTAAAGTAATAACTTTCTCCCCAGTCATCTTCTGCTTTATATATCCCTTCATCGGTTGTTGCTACTCGATTGAAGTTTGGTATCCCTTCATTTACTTTACTATTTGCTAGTATTGTATCTTTTGCACTTACATATTTATCATAATATAATGTACATTCTG
>ERZ779898.512-NODE-512-length-17374-cov-2.747445_pt1 | contig 17374 bp, 12 predicted proteins | sample MGYA00511902_ERZ779898 | MGnify/ENA primary metagenome ERZ779898 (study PRJEB29588, sample SAMEA2144588) | human gut metagenome | biome: human gut; feature: human-associated habitat; material: faeces | place: Denmark | collected 2008/2010 ...
GATGGAAAGTTTAGGGAAACTGATACTCTAGATACCAAAGGTATATTAAGACTTATTGAATCAGTTCCATCACCTAAAGCAGAACCATTTAAATTGTGGTTAGCATCTCTTGGTGATGAAAGAATCAATGAAGTATTTAATCCTGAATTAGCAATTAATAGAGCTATAAATTATTATCGTAAAAAAGGCTATGATGATGTCTGGATTGAAGCAAGGCTTAAAAGCATAATTAATCGTAATAAACTAACTGATGTATGGAAAAATGCTGGTATTAACGAAGGATATGAGTTCGGAGTACTTACTAATGAAATATACAAAGAGTGGTCAGGAATGGATGCTAAATCTTATAAAGAATTTAAGGGCTTAAGAAAAGAATCTTTACGAGATAATATGTCTGATATCGAAGTAGCTCTTACAGATTTAGGTGAAATTGCTACTAGAGAACTAGTAAAAGAGTATAAACCATATGGTTTAAAAGAAAATAAAAAAGTTGCTAAAGCTGGTGGTAATGTTGCTAAAGTTGCTAAAGATAATCTTGAAGAAAAATTAGGCAAGTCTATTGTTTCTAAACAAAATAAATTAGGTTATAAATATGTTGATGATTCTAAATTAATTGAATAGGATAAAGAAAATATTTATTTGCTAGACAAAAATGGGTAAATATGATAAATTAAACTAGAATTTTTGGTGATAAATATGAAATGGAATATTGGTAATATTGAAATAAAAAATCAAGTTGTTTTAGCACCGATGGCTGGTGTATCTAATCCAACATATATGAAAATATGTGAAGATATGGGTGTGGGCTATGCTATTACGGAACTTATTAGTGCTGAGGCGATAGTTCGAAATAATAAAAAAACTTTGGATATGTTAAAGGGAATTGAAAATTTGAAAGTTCCTGTTGCAATTCAAATAGTTGGATCTGATCCTGAAGTTATGGCTAAGGCTGCAAAGATTATAAATGAATTATATCCTAAGGCAATAATTGATATTAATATGGGGTGCCCAGTTCCAAAAGTTGCTTTAAAAAATGAAGCGGGAAGTGCCCTTCTTAAAAATCCGGATAGAATAGAAAAAATTGTATTTGCAGTAGTTCAAGCAGTAAATGTTCCAGTTACTGTAAAGATTCGTAGTGGTTGGGATGCGACTAGTATTAATGCCGTAAGTGTTGCTAAAGTTATTGAAGAAGCTGGAGCTAAGGCAATAGCAATTCATGCGCGGACAAAATCTCAAGGTTATAGCGGTAAGGCAGATTGGAAAATTATAAAAAAAGTTGTTGATGCTGTAAAAATTCCTGTAATTGGTAATGGAGATATCTTAACATGTTTTGATGCCAAAAGAATGCTTGATGAAACTGGATGCATTGCTGTTATGATTGGTAGGGCTGTAATGGGTAATCCTTGGTTAATAAAAGAAACGGTAAATTATTTAGAAAAGGGACTTTTGCCAGAGACAGTTAGTTATGATGAAAGAATCGATATGATGGAATATCATTTGCAAGAATTAATAAAAGATAAATGTGAAAAACAAGCAGTTTTAGAAATGCGTGGTCATATACTTAATTATTTAAAGGGATTACCAGAAAATAAGGAAATAAAAAGATTTGTTTGTGAGTGCAAGACTAGCCAAGATATTTTCCAAGTATTAGAAGATTACCGAAGTAAATTAAAAAGCGACTCGTTTTAGAAAGTCGTTTTTTTAATAAAAACTCATTTGCTGAAATAAAAAAGATTTAGTTTTCTTTAACTAAATCTTGGCTTATTTTATTAACTGGTCCTGCTCCGACAGTAATGACTAAATCTTTTTCTTGCACATTATTTTTTATATAATCAGTTATTTTAGCAAATGAATCTAAATATATTACGTTAGGATTCTTTTCTTTTATTTTATCTACTAACATATCTTCACTAATATTAAAAGTGTTTATTTCTCTAGCAGGATAGATTGGAGCAATGATGATATTGTCAAATTTAGATAATACATCTGCGAAAGCATCTAGATGTTCTTTCGTTCTAGAGTAAGTATGAGATTGGAATATGCAATAGTCTTTATTATGTTTAACTTCTTTAACTGATTCTAAAGTAGTTTTAATTTCAGTAGGGTGATGAGCATAATCATCATAAATATATGCACCATTATATGTTCCAAGGTATTCAAATCTTCTTCCTACACCACGATATTTTTCTAAACCATTTTTAATTGTATTAATATCTTTAATATAATTATGAGAAAGGGCAAAAGCTGCAAGAGTATTATAAATGTTATGATAGCCATTTATATTTAAATTGATTGTTGTTAAAAATTTATCATGATAATAGATATCAAAACTATAATGACCTAAATCATTTTTGTTAATATTTTTAGCCATATAGTCGGAATTGTTTTTTATACCATAGGTAATTATTTTTCCTTCATAACCATTTTCGACATTATTAGAATTAGTATCATCATTATTTTTGATTAGGATACCATTTTCAGGTAGTAAATTAACATATTTATTGAATGATTTTTTAATATTATCTAAGTTTTTAAAATAGTCTAAGTGATCATTATCAATATTGGTAATAATTATACCTGTAGGATGAAAATGAAGGAATGAATCGACATATTCGCATGATTCCATAATTAAATAATTATTATCGCCGATGTAGGTATTGCCATTTATTTGGGATAGCATAGCGCCGATTTGAATCGTCGGATTTAATTTGGCTTCAAGAAATATTAAAGAGACCATACCAGTTGTTGTGCTTTTGCCGTGAGTTCCAGAAATACACAAACAATTTTCGTATTGCTTTGAAATGATTCCTAAAAATTCTGCCCGTTCATAGTTTTCTTTATGTAAGTTTCTAGTAGCAATTCTTTCAGGATCATCTTCATGAATTGCAGCGGTATAAACAATAATATCAGCACTTTCAATCATTTCAGGATGATGACCATATTTAATATTCATGCCTTCTTCTACTAACTTTTCGGTAATTTCACTTTCTTTAATGTCTGTTCCACTTACTATGCCACCGAGAGACTGAACAATTTGCGCAATGCCACTCATGCTAATGCCTCCGATACCAATAAAATGAATTCTTTTGTCTTTAAACATAATAGCCCTCCTTAAATTTCTATCTTATTATACCATTATATTGAAAAACTGCAATAAATAGGTTAATTTTTGTAAATAGTTTACAATTAGAAAAATGTGTAAAATTCTTGATATGTAAAATTTGTGATTTTTGAAAAATGTAAAAAAGTAAAAAAATGTAAAAAAAATAAAAAATGCCTAATTTCTTATTTTTTGGCTTAAATAGGCCAAAAAATAATGGTGTGTATAAAATAGAGCGTAAAATAAAATCAGGTAAAATTTGAGAATTTCAAAAAAATGGAAATTTTGATTTTTAAAAAAATGATAGACAAAAATATATCTCTATACTATAATGAAAGTGTAAGAAAGGTAGGGTATGAAAAATGCCAAATATAGAGGAAGAATTATTAGAGACAATTAAAGTTGTCAAAAGAAATGGTTCAAAAGTAGATTTTAATGGAACCAAAATTGCTATGGCTATTAAAAAAGGGTTTGATAGCATTAAAGATATTGATGAAGAGGGAGAAGAAAGTAATAAATATAATTCAGTAGATATCCAAAAAGTCTATCAAGATGTTATAGCTACTATTAAAAAGAATTATGAAAATAAAGAAAGAATTAAGATTGAAGAAATTCAAGACATCATTGAAGAAACATTAAAAATTGATGGGTACCAAGATGTATTTGAAAGTTTTTCGGATTATCGTGAAAAAAGAGCTCAATCAAGAGTTGCTTTTACTGAAGATAAAAGAAGCCATAAATTTTTAAAAACATTAGAAGGTTTAGCGCTTAAAACTGCTGCGGAAGATGATGCTAAAAGAGAAAATGGGAATATCGATGGTAACTCAGCAATGGGTACAATGCTACAATTTGGGTCAAATGTATCTAAAGAGTTTTCGAAGACTTATTTAATGAAAAAAAGGTACGCTGATGCGCATGATGATGGTTATATTCATATACATGACATGGATTTTTTAGCTATGGGTACAACCACTTGTATGCAAATCGATTTGGATAAGTTATTTAAAAATGGTTTTTCCACAGGCCATGGACACTTAAGAGAGCCAAATGATATTATGTCTTATTCAGCGCTTGCAGCAATAGCTATTCAATCAAATCAAAATGATCAACATGGGGGACAAAGTATTCCGGCGTTTGATTATTACTTAGCTCCAGGGGTTTTAAAAACTTTTAAAAAGTTACTTAAATCAATGATAAAAGATTATATTGATTTAGAAGATATTAATGATTTTATTAATTCAAATGTTTTAGAAAGAGAAATTAGTAAGATTAATACAATTGATATTAATGTCGATTATTTTGAAAAATTTTATAAGAATTCTGAACAATTAAAAAGAATGTTTGAAATGTCTATAAACAAAGCTCTTGATAAAACTGATAAAAGAACATATCAAGCAATGGAAGCGTTTGTTCATAATTTAAATACTATGCATTCGAGAGCTGGTGCTCAAGTGCCATTTTCTTCAATAAATTTTGGTACTGATACATCTAGTGAAGGAAGAATGATTACTAAAAACTATATGCTTGCTGCTGAAGCAGGACTTGGTCATGGAGAAACTCCGATATTCCCAATATCAATATTTAAAGTAAAAGATGGGGTTAACTATAATCCAGAAGATCCTAATTATGATCTATTTAAATTGAGTTTAAGAGTATCGGCGAAAAGATTATTCCCTAACTGGTCATTTTTGGATTCAAGTTTTAATAAACCATATTATAAACCAGATGATTTTAAAACTGAAGTTGGTTATATGGGATGTAGAACAAGAGTACTTGGTAATGTAGTAGATCCTGATAAACAAGTTACACCAGGACGTGGTAATTTATCATTTACTTCTATTAATTTACCTAGACTTGGTATAAAGCATGGTATTGTTGGAGTTAATGCTTTAGATAAGGCTGATATGAAGGGATTCTATGAAGAATTAGATGAAATAATTGAATTAGTAAAAGATCAACTATTAGAAAGATATGAAATTCAATGTAATAAAAGAGTTTATAATTTCCCATTTTTGATGGGGCAAGGGGTTTGGCTGGATAGTGATAAATTACGGCTAACAGACAAGGTAAAAAAAGTATTAAAACATGGTACTTTATCAATTGGTTTTATTGGTCTTGCTGAATGCCTTAAAGCCTTGATTGGTAAACATCATGGTGAAAGTGAAGAAGCTCAAAAATTAGGTGAAGAAATTGTTGCTCACATCCGTAAGCGTTGTGATGAATATTCTGAAAAATATAATTTGAATTTTACTTGCTTAGCAACTCCAGCAGAAGGACTAAGTGGAAGATTTGTAAATATTGATAGAGATATTTATGGTAAAATTCCTGGAGTAACTGATAGGGCTTATTATACAAATTCATTCCATGTACCAGTATATTATAATATTTCTATTGCTGATAAACTTGCTATTGAAGGAGTATACCATAAATATACTAATGCTGGACATATCAGTTATATTGAACTTGATGGTGATCCATCAGATAATCTAGAAGCATTTGAAAGTGTTGTTAGAATAATGCATGATAGTGATATTGGATATGGAGCAATAAATCATCCAGTAGATAGAGATCCAGTTTGTGGTTATGTTGGTATAATTAAAGATGTTTGTCCACGTTGTGGTAGACATACAGGGGAAGGCGTAAGTGTCGATTTACTTAAAAATTTAGAAGGAAAGGAAGGATAAAAATGGAAAAAGTAAATGAAGATGTAAAAAAAGAAAGAGTAACTGGTGAAGGAGTTGAATTTGAAAGAATCAGAAGAATAACTGGTTACTTAGTTGGTACTGTTGATAGATTCAACAATGCTAAAAGAGCTGAAGAACATGATAGAGTTAAACATACTTACGGAACTTGTTCTTGTGCAAAATAACTAGGGAAGACCTAGTTATTTTTTTGTTTACATTACTTTAGATAAATTTTATCTCTGATTTATGGTTAATTAATTTTTTTTGATAAAATTAAAGAGAATAAGAGAATGCTTGTTATGTTGTTAATTTAACTCTTATTCGGATATAATTGTTGATAATAATTGAAGTTGAGAAGGTGTTTGTTGATGAAGAAGAAAATCAGTGTTTTTTTATCTTGTGTATTTATTTTTTTAGTTGCTATATTATTTACATTTAATAATTACTATGCTTCAAAAGAAGTTATAATTAATGAGGAAAAGAGTTATCTTAATACTGATAATATGATGTCGATGATGTATGAAACGTCATCTGGAAGTGGTGAATACACAGTTGTCAGTGATAACACTTGGCCGCAGGAGGGATATGTTTTTAATGAAAGACTTTCTGGTTGCGAAAATGGTGGTAAACTTATTTGGGATGATGAAAGAAAAACAGTTACTTTATCTACAAATGTATCTGACAAATGCTATCTTTATTTTGATAAATATAATGTAGCTACTATCAATAGCGTTACTGTTAGCGATAGTAGTAGTGAAAGTATAACACTAACAGTAAATGCAACAGCAGGACAAAATGCCATAGAAAAGTATTATTATAGTGTTGATGATAGTGAATATACTGAAACAAATAGTAATGTGATAACTATAAATGGATTAACTTCATCAACAGAATATTCAATCAGTATTTATGCGGTTGATAGTGCAGGACAAAAATCGAATACATATATGATGACAGCATCAACTTCAGATAATACAGCTTTAGCAGGATTAATAGAAAATTTATATACAACAGATGGAGAAAACGGATTATATTTACACGATGGCCAAGGAACATACGGAGCACAAGAAGCCGGAGATAACTCATATAGATTTAGTGGAGCAAATCCAAATAATTATGTTTGTTTTGGTTCTGATGCAACAACATGCCCAGCAGACAATTTATATAGAATAATTGGAGTTTTTAATGGAAAAATAAAATTAATAAAAAATATAAGCATAGGAAATATGGCGTGGGACAGTGGAAATAATAATACGTGGAGTAGTACAAGATTAAATACTGGGATACTAAATGGAACATACTTAAGTGGTTTAGGAACATGGTCAAATATGATAGCAGAACATGAATGGAAAGTTGGAGGAATGGCTTGGAGTAATTCAAATACCGCAAAACAATATTATGCAACAGAACTAGGAAATAGTGATGGAAATAGCATAACATATAGAGCGAAAATAGGCTTAATGTATGTGAGTATGTATTATCTGGGATCCCTGATAATACAGAATCCAGTAAAAAAGCAAGCTTTTGCTTGCTATCCTAGAGCTACATCAAAAATCATCATGACGATGAAGCCAAGTATTGTGAATAGGGCCATAAGGTCCTTTTTTTTGTTGGTTTGACTTTCGGGTATTAACTCTTGAACTACGACATAAACCATTGCTCCTCCAGCAAAAGCAAGAAGAATTGGTAGTAAAAATTGAACTTTTAAAACTAATATTGCTCCGATTACAGCCGAAATTGGTTCAACAATACCACTTAGACAACCAAATAAAAATGCTTTACTACGACTCATGCCTTCACGTCTTAAAGGTAGGGCAACCGATGGGTTCCACCGCGCCGGAAAGCACGCCGTCCAAAAACGCACGCGACTTTTTCATGCCTTCAGCGTGCAACGGCATGGAGATGATGGCACCTTCGGGAAAATTTTGAATACCTATACCGATTGCAAGCATTAAAGCAGCGCTAACAGTTGCTCCTTCAATTCCATAGACAATCGATCCAAATGCAACACCAATAGCCATACCTTCAGGGATGTTGTGAATAGTCATTGAGGAAATAAGCATTACTGCTCTTTTTAAACTACTTTTATTGCCATTGTTTTTATTGCTTTTACGCATTATGAGTTCAAAAAATTTATCTCCCAAAAATAGTAGTAAGCCACCACAAAGAAAACCTAATGATACAACTATCCATGGGATCATATTTAATTCTTCAGCCATTTCTATTGAAGGCGATAATAATGAGAAAAATGTGGCTGCAATCATTACTCCAGCAGCAAATCCAAGCATAGCATCTAAAACGCTTTTATTGACTTTTTTAAATAAGAATACTACGGTAGCTCCCAAAGATGTTATTGCCCAAGTAAATATGGCCGCAATAAAAGCTTGGATTGGGTAAGCCAGATTTGTAAACCATAAAAACATGTAAAATCCTCCATTCTAGTAGTAGTCTATGTACTAACAAAATATTGGTGATTTTTCTTTACAAAAGTTTTTAAAACTATTATAATAACTTTTGAGTTCGGGAGGAATCAATAATGTTTAATGTTCCAGTTATTATTTTAAAAAATTTAGTTATCCTTCCTAAACAGGAAATAAAATTAGAATTAAATAATATTATTAGCGAAAAAACTATTAAAGAAGCATCTTTGAAATATAAAGGAGAAGTTTTAGTAATAAGTCCAATTGATGCTAAAGAAGAAGAACCAAGTGTTGATGATTTACCTAAAGTTGGAGTTATAGCACGTATTAAAAGTAAGTTAGCTATTGATAAAGGTATAGTAGTTAATTTACAAGGGATTAAAAGAGTAGCAGTAAACCGTTTTTTTAGTAGTAATGAAGATATTTTATATAGTGAAGTAATTTATATTGAAATACCTAAGTTAATTGAAGAAGAAAAAAATGCAATATTAAAAAAACTTATTGGGACTTTAAAAAAATATATTAAATCTGCTGATAGCGCTTCAAATGATATACTTGCTTATGTGTTAGATAATGAAGATTTGGATAGAGTAACTGATGCTATTGCTTCTTACTTGCCTTTTGATATTAATAAAAAGCTTGAATACATGCAAGAAATTAATGCTATTAAAAGAGCAAAATTATTAATCAAGGATATGAATGAAGAAATAAAGTTAGTAGAACTTGATGCAGAGCTTGATGAAAAAGTAGAGGAAATTCTTGTAAATGATCAAAGAAAGTTTGTATTAAAGGAAAAACTTAAGGTAATTAAAAAAGAATTAGGAGAAACTTCTTTGCAAGAAGAAGAGGCTATGAAATTTCGTGAATTACTTAATAAGTTAAGAATTAGCAAAAAAATTAAAGAAAAGTTAGAACATGAAATTGTTAAATATGAGTATATGAATGAATCTAGTCCAGAAATAAGTATTTTACAAAATTATATTGATTATGTTCTTAATTTGCCTTGGAATAAAAGTACTAAAGAAAATGCCAATTTTAACACAGTTTTAAAAGTTTTGAATGAATCACATTATGGCTTGGAAGAAATAAAGACAAGAATTTCTGAGTATGTTGCTGTTAAAAATATTAATAAAGATATAGCAAGTCCAATTATTTGTCTTGTTGGTCCGCCGGGAGTAGGAAAAACTAGTATTGCAATGGCAATAGCAACAGCTTTAAATAGGAAATTTTATAAAATTAGTGTTGGGGGGTTAAATGATTCAACCGAATTAATAGGGTCTAGAAGAACTTACTTGGCGGCTTCTCCTGGGAAAATTATTCAAGGAATTAACAAATGTGGAAGCAATAATCCAGTTATTTTAATTGATGAAGTAGATAAGATGGTTAAAGATTATAAGGGAGATCCTGCTAGTACTTTACTTGAAATATTAGATCCAGTTCAAAATAAGTATTTTGTTGATAATTATGTTGAAGAACCATTTGATTTAAGTAATGTCTTATTTATACTAACTGCTAATAATATAAATGATATACCAGATACTTTAATAGATAGGGTTGAAGTTATTGAACTTAATAGTTATACAATGTTTGAAAAAAAAGACATTGCTAAAAAATATTTGTTACCACGGATATTTAAAGAACATATTATTGTTGATGAAAAAATAAATATTAGTGAAGAATTATTGTTCTTCATAATAAATTCTTATACTAAAGAAGCGGGAGTTAGAGAACTTGAAAGAGTACTTAGCTCTTTAATTAGAAAAATGGCTATAAATAATATAAAGACAATAAATAAAGAAAAAGTTATTAAATTATTAGGTAATCCTAAATATAGTAAGGAATTACTTAAGGAAGATACGTGGGGTGTAGTAAATTCTTTAGCTTATACTTCTCTTGGGGGCATTGTAACTAAAACTGAAGTTTTAGAATATAAAGGTAGTGGAAAGATACAAATAACTGGTAGTGTTGGTAAAGTTATGGAAGAAAGTATTAAAGTAATTGTATCTTTTATTAAGAATCGTTATAAATATAATTTAAATAATATTGATTTACATTTTCATTTTTTAGATGCTTCAACTAAAAAGGATGGTCCATCTGCTGGTTTAAGTATTGCTGTTGCTTTAATGAGTGTTTTAGAAAAGAAAATTATTTCTGAAGATATTGCATTTACGGGAGAACTATCTTTAAATGGTAATGTTTTAAAAATTGGGGGTCTTAAAGAAAAATTGATTGGGGCTTATAATGAAGGGGTTAAAAAGGTCTATATACCTCATGGTAATTTAATCGATTTAGAAGACATTCCTAAGTATATTAAAGATAATTTGGAAATTATAGCTATTGAGCATTTTGAAGATTTATATACAAACTTTTTTAAATAAGGTATAATTATAAAAAGGAAGTGTGAGATAATGAATACTTTAGCTATTTATGATATTCTTAAAGATGCATCTATTTATAATAAAATAGATGTTGAAATAAGCGGCTTTAAGATTGACACAAGAAAAGTTAATAAGGGCGATTGCTATATTGCTATAAAAGGGGAACATAATGATGGAAATAAATTTTATATGGATGCATTTGCTAAAGGGGCTAGTATAGTAATACTAGATAATTATGAAAAAAAATTAGAGGATATTAAGTATTTAGAAGAAAATAATAAGAGTATTATTGTAGTTGACGATACTATTAAGTCCTTAGGAACTTTGGCTGAGTATAAAAGAAGTTTATTTAAAAATCCAGTTGTAGCTATAACTGGTAGTGCGGGTAAAACTAGTACTAAGGATATGGTGTATAGTGTTTTAAAAGAAAAATACAAAGCTCATAAAACCATAGGAAACCAAAATAATCATATTGGATTACCTTTGACAGTTTTAGCTCTTGATTTAAATACCGAAGTTTTAGTTTTGGAAATGGGAATGAATCATTTAGGGGAAATAAGCTATTTAACAAATATTGCTAAACCTAATGTGGCAATCATTACTAATGTTGGTACTGCCCATATTGGTAATTTAGGAAGTAGAGAAAATATTTTAAAAGCTAAATTAGAAATACTATCAGGTTTGGATGAAAATGGAACAGTAATTATTAATAATGATAATGATTTATTGCATGAGTGGTATTTAGAAAATAAAGATAAATATCGTATTTTGACGGTAGGTATTAATAATTCTAGTGATTTTTTTGCTAAAGATATTAAATTAAATGATGATAATAGTACATTTACTTATAATAACTTAACTTATCATGTTCCTGTTGCAGGTATTCATTTTATTTATAATGCTTTGGTAGCTTTAGCAATTGGTAGCATTTTTAATATTCCTGATGCATTGATTCAAGATGGTATTTTTAATTTTGAACTTAGTAGTAATAGGATGAGCATTACTAAAAATGCTAAGGGTGTGACAATTATTGATGACTCTTATAATGCTAATTATGATTCGATGAGTTATGCTATTAAATATTTAGCAAGTTTAAGTGGTAGACTTATTGCAGTGTTAGGATCAATGAATGAGTTGGGAGATTATTCTGAAGATTTACACCGTAAGATTGGTAAATTAGTTAATGATGAAGGAATAGATATTTTAATAACTGTTGGGGATGAAGCAAAATATATAAATGCTGAAGCTTTAAAAGAAGGATTTGCTAAAGATAATATTTACCACATGAATAATAATAAAGAAGCTATTGAGTTATTAAATAATATTTTAAGTAATCATGACAAAGTATTAATTAAAGCAAGTAATTCTTTAAATTTTAAAGAAATTGTTGAAGAAATAAAATAAGGTGAGTATGAAATTAGGTATAGTTTTTGATGATGATGCAGTATTAAATGCATTTAATATTATTAAATATTTAAATAAAAAGAAATATGATGTATATCCTATATATGTTGGTAAGGATAATGAATGGTACGAATATTTAGGGGAAACCAAAAAGTCAGGAGAAATACTAGCAGAAAATATTAAAAGCATTAATAATGTTTTTAAATATATAAAAAATATGGATTTAGTTTTGCCATTAGTTACAAATAGTGGTAATTTGATTGGTTTATTAAATATTTTAAATATTTCTTATGTTGGAGCTAGTGCTCTTAGTAATTTAATTTGTAATGATAAAGTTTATTTAGCTAAAATTTTAAGGGATATTGGGGTAAATTTAATACCAGGAGTTTTTATAAAATATATTAATGGAGTGTTTTATCAAGTAAATTTTGATTATTCTTTAAAGGAAGTAACGGTTTTAGATATTGATAGAATACTTGATTACCCGGTATGGTTAAGGGATCACATTATTAATAATCAAGATGAATTAAATGTGTCTTTATATGAAGAAAAACAAAAGAATACAAATATTTATTTAGAAAAGTATCTGGCGGCGGAAAAGATAAAGTGCGCGGTTTTTAATAATCAAGTTGTAAGTAAACAGAAAATAGATGATAATATAAAAGCTATTGCATTAAAAGTTTATCATGCTATTAATGCGAATAATTTAATTAAGGTATCTTTTTTGAAAGTAGATAATAAATTATATTTAGATAAAATTATAGTAGTACCAGATTTTAGTGATTTAGAAATACTTGAAGGGTTTGATATTAGTTATTCAGAATTGCTTGATATGGTATTAGAAAAAGGGAAAAAGTGAAGATAATTCTTTGCTTTTTTTGTCAAATTTTTGTCAAAGTAAATTAGCAGTTTTAGGAATATTTGGTTAAAAGTTTATTATGCTTAAAAATTAGTTTGAAAGTATATAGATTTTATTATTAACTTATAATATAATTATAATGCATGAAAGGAAGATAAAAAATGGAAGAATGGAAAAATTTTAAAGAAGGTAGTTGGCAAGATGATATTAATGTTGAAGAATTCATCGAGCTTAATTATTCTGAATATGCCGGAAATGAAGAATTTTTAGCGGGTCCAACTGATAAAACAAAAAAAGTATGGAGTAAATGTGAAGATTTACTTAAAGAAGAATTAAAGAGTCATGTTTTAGACATTGATGTGGATCATGTATCTGGTATTAATAACTATGAAGCTGGATATATTGATAAAGATAATGAAGTAATTGTGGGGCTACAAACAGATGCTCCCCTTAAAAGAATAGTTAACCCTTATGGGGGAATTAGAATGGTTTATCAAGAACTTGAAGCGTATGGCTATAAGTTAAATCCGGAAATTGATAAATATTTTAATGCCTACCGAAAGACTCATAACCAAGGGGTATTTGATGCTTATACTTCGGAAATTAGAAAAGCAAGACATGTAGGGCTTTTAACTGGTTTACCTGATGCTTATGGAAGAGGAAGAATTATTGGAGATTATCGTAGAGTTGCATTATATGGTATTGACTTTTTAATGGCTAAGAAAAAAGAAGATTTTGAATCTTTAACTGGGGAAATGACTGATGAGTTAATTAGACTTAGAGAAGATGTATCAATGCAATATAGAGCCTTAGAAGAAATGAAACAAATGGCTTTAAAATATGGCTTTGATATAAGTAAACCTGCCAAGAGTGCTTTTGAAGCAGTAGAATGGACATACTTAGCATACTTAGCAGCAGTTAAAGAAAATAATGGGGCAGCTATGAGTCTAGGCCGAGTTGATGCTTTCTTTGATATTTATATTAATAGAGATATTGAAGCGGGTATTTTAACAGAAGAAGAAGCGCAAGAATTAATTGATCAATTTGTTATTAAACTTCGGTTAGTAAGACACTTAAGAACTCCAGAGTATGATGAATTATTCTCAGGAGATCCAACTTGGGTTACTTGTTCTATTGGGGGAGTTAGTGAATCAGGTAAATCACTAGTAACAAAGACAAGTTATCGTATTATTCATACACTTACTAATTTGGATCCAGCACCAGAACCTAATATGACAATTTTATGGAGTGAAAAATTGCCGGAAAATTTCAAAAAATATTGTGCTCGCATGAGTATTAAGACTGATGCTATTCAATATGAAAATGATGATATAATGCGCCCTATTTATGGTGATGATTATGCTATAGCTTGTTGTGTATCAGCAATGCGAGTTGGTAAAGATATGCAATTTTTTGGAGCTCGTTCAAACTTAGCTAAGGCCCTTCTTTATGCAATCAATGGGGGAGTTGATGAAGTAAAAGGAGACAAAGTTTTAGATGTTCCGGCGATAACTGATGAAATACTAGATTATGAAACAGTTAAGAAAGCTTATTTCCATGTTTTAGGAGAAGTAGCACGTATCTATGCTGGGGCTATGAATATCATTCATTATATGCATGATAAATATGCTTATGAAGCAGGTCAAATGGCTTTGCATGATACTAATATAAGAAGATTAATGGCTTATGGTGTTGCAGGACTTTCCGTTGTTGCTGATAGCTTATCAGCGATTAAGTATGCAAAAGTAAAACCAATTCGTAATGAGGATGGTATAGCTATTGATTTTGAAATAGATGGCGAATTTCCTAAGTATGGTAATGATGATGATAGAGTAGATAGCATTGCTCAGGAAGTAGTTCAAAAATTCTATGATGAATTATGTAAACATAAACCATATCGAGGAGCAATTGTTACATTATCAGTTTTGACAATTACTTCAAATGTAGTTTATGGATCTAAAACTGGTGCTACTCCAGATGGTAGAAAAGCTGGTGTTGCTTTTGCACCTGGTGCTAATCCAATGCATGGTAGAGATGCTAGTGGTGCTCTTGCCTCATTAAACTCAGTAGCTAAAATAAAATATAAAGACTGCTGTCAAGATGGTATATCTAATACTTTCTCAATTGTGCCTACAACTTTAGGTAAGTCTGAAGATGAAAGAGTGGAAAATTTAGTTAATGTTTTAGATGGCTATTTTTCACAAGGAGCACATCATTTAAACGTTAATGTTTTAAATAGAGAAACTTTAATTGACGCGATGAATAATCCAGATAAATATCCACTTTTAACTATAAGAGTATCTGGTTATGCTGTTAGATTTAATCGTCTAACTAGAAAACAACAAGAAGAAGTAATTGCTAGGACATTCCATGAAAAACTATAAAATTTTAAGCGCTAGTGTAAATTCAATTGAATCTTTTGGCTTAGTTGATGGGCCTGGTATTAGAACAGTCATTTTCTTTAATGGCTGTTCTCTTCGCTGTAAATTTTGCCACAATCCCGAAATGTTTCAAATGCAAGAAGCAAATACTACAGTAGAAGAATTAGTAACTAAAATAAAAAGATTTAAACCGTATTTTAAAAAACGTGGTGGAGTAACATATTCAGGAGGAGAGCCGCTGTTGCAAGCTGACTTTCTAATTGAACTTTCCAAAGCTTTAAAAGAAGAGGGGATTCATCTAGCATTAGATACTGCTGGTGTTGGAATAGGTAAGTATGATGAAATTCTTGATTTAGTGGATTTAGTAATTCTTGATATTAAGCATTTAACTAAAGAAGGTTATAAAGATTTGGTTAGTCATACAATGGATGAATTTTTAAAATTTGTCGAAGTGTTAAAAAAACATAATAAAGATTTGTGGATAAGGCAAGTAGTAGTTCCAGGAATTCATGATAATCCTAAATATATGGAAATGTTAGTAGATTACTTAAAAACATTACCTAATATTAAAAGAATAGAATTTTTACCATTTCATAAAATGGGAGATGAAAAGTATGAGAAGTTAGGAATACCAAATCCATTAAAAAATACTCCGGAGATGGATGGAGTAAAATGTCGAGCTTTATATGATAAATACATAAAACCAAACTTTGAAATATAAGTTTGGTTTTATGTTGTCCGAAACTTGCACAATGAAAAGCTCGAAACTTGCACAATGAAAAGTCCGAAACTTGCACAATGAAAAGTCCGAAACTTGCACAATGAAAATGTTTATGGTATTATTATGGTGGTGATAAATTATGGCTTTAACTAAAGATGGTTATAAAAAAAGATTAGTTGATGATAAAATTGAAAGGTATTTAAAGATATTTGGGGCATTAAGCATAGAAGGTCCCAAATGGTGTGGCAAGACGTGGACTGCGCTTAATCATAGTAATTCAGTAGTTTATTTAGATGAATCTGCAGAAAATTATAATATTAGATCATTGGCAGAAATGAATGTATCTTTAATATTGGGAAATGAGTATCCACAGTTGATAGATGAGTGGGGAAAATTTCCGGCGATTTGGGATGCTGTAAGACATAAATGTGATATGGATAATATTAAAGGTAAGTATATCCTTACGGAATCAACTAGTATCAGAGATTATAGTAAAATAAGTCATTCTGGGGCGGGTAGAATTGATCGCTTAAAAATGTATTCGATGAGTTTGTACGAATCTGGTGATTCTACTGGAGAAATATCTCTACTAGATATGTTTAAAAATAAAAATATATCTTTAAATTCTAAAATAAAGCCTACGTTACCTTTATTAGCAAAATTAGTGGTTCGTGGTGGATGGCCAGAAAATTTAACTATAGATGAAAAGGATATTAATATATTACCAACTAGTTATATTAATGCAATATTAAAAGCTGATATATCAAATGATGGAGTTGTAAGAGATGAGAATAAAATGCGAATGTTGATTAAATCACTTGCTCGTAACGAAAGCACAATTGTTAGTAATAGTACTTTAATAAAGGATATTGAGGATATAACTAGTAATGAAGAATATAATATAAGTCGTAATACTATAGCGGATTATTTAAATATTTTAGAAAAATTATATTTAATAGAAAATCAACAACCATATACATTTAACTTAAGATCGAGAGAAAGAGTAGGAAAATCTGCCAAAAGGCATTTTACTGATCCTTCACTTGCTTGTGCAGCATTAGCTATTAAACCAGATATGTTAATAAATGATATTAAAACATTTGGTTTTATGTTTGAATCCTTAGTTGAAAGAGACTTAAGAATTTACATTGAGAGCTTAGATGGGAAGATATATCATTATCGTAATAATGATAATGGTCTAGAAATCGATGCAATCGTTGAGCTTCCTAGTGGTGAATATGGAGCAATTGAAATAAAATTGGGGACTAATGAACTTGATGATGCTAAAAAAAATCTAATTAGATTTTCAAATGAGGTTATGGTAGAACCAAAATTTAAATGCATTATATGTGGCTTATGGAATTCAATTATAAAAGACCCAGAAACTGGAATATATATAATTCCAATAACAGCATTAAAGCCATAAC
>ERZ779898.517-NODE-517-length-17262-cov-28.924798_pt1 | contig 17262 bp, 19 predicted proteins | sample MGYA00511902_ERZ779898 | MGnify/ENA primary metagenome ERZ779898 (study PRJEB29588, sample SAMEA2144588) | human gut metagenome | biome: human gut; feature: human-associated habitat; material: faeces | place: Denmark | collected 2008/2010 ...
GGGGTTCTACTCACTAGCCTCATCAAAACACTAATAAACTTAATTACCATCATCACTATCACTATCACTTTCATCATCTTATTCATTCTTATTCTCACTCGCATCATCACTATCGCTTTTATTACCTTCTTCACTATTATCTTCAACATCATTTTCGCCATATTCATCACTTTAATTTTCCTCTTTTTAATTATTATTACTTTCTCCTAGAACTTGACGGGGGTAGTCAAGTCCAATTTAATGACCCACCCCTTATACTCACTAGCCTCATCAAAACACCAATATACACTATTTTCACTCTAATTATTACCATTACTATCATTTTCACTATCACTCTCATTATAACTTTTCATTTCATTTTCATTATCGTTACCTTTATTACCTTTATCTTCATTATTTCCATTATCTTCACCCTCATCTTTATAATTATCATCATTTTTATCATCGCATTTAACTCAGTCCTCACTAATATCTATAACTTCAGTTGCATACAAATCTTTATTCGCAATTACAATACCTTTATCAGTATCATTTTTAAATAAAACAAATTTATCAACTATAAGTCTATCTTTATCATCAAAAGTTTTTATTAATTTAGCTTCACTAATAATATTAATAAGTTTGTTAACATCACCTCTAAATATGTAAATAGGATTAACAACATAAATATTTTGTAAATTAGTTCTTTTAATAATATTTTCATCTTCAAGATAAGCAATGGCATTATAATAATCTCTACAATTAGGTTTAACTAAACCATAACCTTTAATTAAATCATGAGAAATATAAATAACATTACTATTAAATTTAATATTTTCAGCAATATAACCAATAAAAGAAATAATAACAGCATATCTATTTTTTCTTATTATATCCCAAACTCTCATACCAATAGTAACAAAATTACGTTTAATGCCAACTTCTTTACTAAGATGATAACCATTATCAAATTCAGCAACTATACCAGTTCTGGTACTTTTATTATAACTAAAAGGATTAGCAACAACAAGTCTTTGTTTTTCAAATTCTTCTAAGCAATCAGCATTATAACAAACATCATTAACAAGTTTATTATAAACTTTAGTAGGTTTAAAATCTTCTTTAAAAGTCATAACAATAACATTATTAAGTTTAACATAAAAATATATTACTCTAGGAAATATCGAAATCTATTCCATGTATGGTATAAATTTAGCAAATAAATAGCGAAATCTATTCCATGTATGGTATAAATTGGTATTTGTAACTTATTGATAATCAAATAATTATAAGCTAGCAATAGTATCTATATAGATATATTATATATATAATATTAATATAAATAGATATATTATATATATAATATTAATATAAATAGATATATTATATATATAATATTAATATAATCAGTATTATTAGATTCACTGTGACCCGCTCCGAGCTTCGCTCTCCGCTCAACTCCCCGTGGAGGATGAATACAATCAGTATCAATCATATCAAGTTAATCAATACTATAATCAATATCATTATCTCTATTAATATCATTAATGCTAATATGATTAAGTCTAACTCATCTCATCCTCCACGGGGAGTATGACTTGCATATTTATAATCATATAATCCTCTACGATTGAAATGTTAAAAATAGTTTTTCTCTTGGTAGATTCATTCAAACTCTTACATTTGCTAAAAACAATTAAGTTATGGGTAAAGATAAAAGTGAAACTAAACCTAAATACACTAGAGAATTTCATAGTGGTGAAAGGAATAAAAAAGAGATTAAAGTTCCAAGTAAACTTAAACTTGGAAATATAGGTATTGATAGTATTATTAAAACTAAATAATTTAGTGTTATGATTAAAGTTGAAAGTAAATTTAAAGATTTTGGTATTCAAATACCTACTGACATCAGCGAAATAACAAGTGAAGCACTTGACGCTGTTCTTACTAATGTAGTTATTGCTAAACATTATTGTGTTGTTGCTCTTTGCCAAAATGAAAGTTTGTTTGGTGTTATTAATAATAAAGTAAGTACAGTTGAGGTTATGCCAATTATTGCTAAAATTAGTAAAGAAGATGCTGAACTTATTGGTATGAATCAAATGGATAAGATTATTATTGACCGTTCTACTCTTGAACGTGGTTATCATCTTTATCTTAAACATAATGTTCTTAGTCCTCAATTTGTTAATAAGTATATTACTAATGATACTGAACTAACTCGTTCTATTACTGTTGGTACTTTTGGACAAAATCAAGGATATAAAAAAGGACAGAAAGTTTGGTTTGTTGAATTTAAAGTTATAGCTATTAATGATTTAAGAGCTGCTATTACTGATAAACATAAAGCTATTAATCCTTTTGTTTATCATTCTGCTGAAAAAGCTAATTAGCCATTTCGTCTAAATAATCGAACTCTTCTTAGAACTACTTATGTATAATTTAAAATTATAGGTACTTGTGTTCTTGTTTATAGTAGTAATTTAAGAAGAGTTCTTAAACTTTCAATTATGGATTTTAAGACTAATACTAGTTTTAATATTGCTAATACTAGTTCTCATGAAGATTTTGACGATGATTATATTCTTATTTATAAAGATATAAATAATATATTAGATGATATTGGATTTCAAGGTGATGATAGAATACTTTGTAAATCTATTATTGAAAGTCTTGAAAAAGAAGCTAGTATTAATATACGAAAAGATAAATGTGTTGCTATTCCTCATATTGGCACTATTCAAAAGAATTGGTATCGTTCCAAACTTATTAGTCATTATAAAGACTTTAAAGAAGCTAGAAAAACTATGACTAGAGAAGAGTATAAAGAATATACTGCTAAAGTTATGGAAGAAGAAAAGCAAAAACATTATGAAGAAGAAGAAAAGATTAAGACTGAACTTAAGTTTAAAAAGAAACTTCTTCCTATTTGGATTAAACTAAGTAAAAAACATAGTGCTGCTTATGCTAATCTTTGGCTATATGCTATGGGTAAACTTGAAATTATTGAATTTGATGAAGAAGTAGAAGAAATATATGAACGGTTTGGAATTGGATTGGATGCTGACCATAGATGAAACTGGTATGCCAAAAGCTCCTACACTTAAACAACTTCTTGATAGAGATGTTAGTCTTCTTTATACTAGAGATAAATCTCCTAATAAAGAGATGTATGTTAAAGAAGTTGGAGTTATTTATTATCTTGGTGACCCTAAAGGCCCATGTCTACAAGAAGGTCTTAGTGAAAAAGAAGCTCTTAAGAAAGCTATTGAAAACTTTGATTTACCTAAAAATTATCAACCTGATATTCTTGTTTGGAAACTTATTAAAAGATATTATAATCAAAAATCTGGTGCTGGTATGGAAGCTGTACTTAATATTAAGCGTGGTATTCATAATGTTGCTTTAGCTGCTAGCAAATTAAATGAGTTGCTGAATGACAAGTTATCTGATGGTGCTAGTCTAGAAGATGTTCCAGTTGTTATTGGTTATATGAAACAAATTAATGATTTAGCTAATCAGTTTCCAAACACGATTAAAGCTCTTAATGTAGCTGAAGAAAATCTTCTGTATGAACAAGAGAATGTTGCTGGTAGAGGTGGAGTTGAAATTACTAGTAGTATGATTGAAGAATAAACTGATGCTAATCTACTCCATCCTCTACGGGGAGTATAGCGTAGGCACGTAGTGCCGAAGCGTACCCAAGCTAGTGTTGAACTTAATAATGTTAATATGGAACTTAGAGATAAAAGATATAATGATATTAGACTTATTTTTCATGAAGAAGAACATAAGTATAACGATAGTCTTGGTAATGATTATATTTCAACCACTACTATCCTTCATGGATATCAACCGAAGTTCGATAAGAACTATTGGTTGAGAAAAAAGTCTAAAGAACTAGGAATAAGTGAGAAGAAACTAGAAGAACAATGGTCAACTATTACTAAAGAAGCTTGTGAACGTGGAACTAATACTCATAATGGTCTTGAAGATGGCGTTAAAGGGGCATCTATGTTTCAACAAGCTATTAATTATCTTGATAAACGTGAAGATGGTGTAATGGTTACTATTGCTGATATTCCAAATTTTGGTGCTAGTTATAAGTTACTTAATCTTAAAGATTTTATTGAACTTACAGATAATCGTTATCCTCTTATTTATAATGCGTTTAAAATGTACACTGAAAGAGGATATAAGATTTATAGTGAGATTGGTATGTTTCTTATAGATTGGTTAATTAGTGGAACTATTGATATTCTTCTAGTTAATGAAGATACTAATTGTGCTGTTGTGGGTGATTGGAAAACTAATCGTGGTGGATTAAAATTTAGTAGTGGTTATTATAAAAAAGATAAAACAGTTAAACCTGCACAACAAACTAATGTTTGGGTTGATAAAGATGAACGACTTTTAGCTCCTCTTAATCATCTTCCTAATTGTAATGGTGCTATATATAATCTTCAACTTAGTATGTATGCTTTTGCTGTTGAATATATACTTGGTTTAACTATTAAAGGTATTTGGCTATGTCATATTGATAGTGATTTTGAACTTAATGAATATGGTATGCCAAAAAGATTTTCTGATGGTCTTTATCATATTAAAGAAAATCCTGTTGAAACTACTAAGTTCTTTACTATGAATTACCTACGTGATGATATTAGTAAAGTTCTTAAAGACAGAGAATTACAAATTAAAGCTAGTGGTGTTCAAACTCAATTTAAACTTGCTATATGAAATTAAATAAAGATAATTTAATTGGAGTAATTATTGGTTTTATTGTTTTAGTTATATTTGCTATTTGTTTATCTAGTGGATGCACTAAACGTATTACTCCAGTTCCTGAAATTCGTTATGTTCCTGTTACTGATTCTACTGCTATTAATGAATTAGTTTTAACTAAAGAATTACTTCGTAGAACTCAAGATTCTCTTAACGCTTATAAATCTGATACTACTATTAGTGCTGATTACTTTGTAGCTAAATATAAACTTGAACGTATTAGATATTATAATGATATTGCAGGAAAAGGAAATAATATCAAATATCTTAGAGGTTGGATTCGTAGAACTCTTGATGAATAAGTTATGTATATTATTAATCGTAGAAAAAATATAAGATTAATTGGCAATGAACACGCTCTTGATGATAAACTTATATTTGTAATTTATAAAGTTCAAATTAAAGTTCTTTGGTTTTGGATTACAATTAAAGAATTTGATGAAGATGAATATTATGACGCTGTTGATTGTTTAGATATTGTACTAATCCTTATATAAATTAAATTATGGCTTACTTTGGAGATGCTTTTAAAAAACTATCTATTAAAGAAGGTGGTTATGTAAACGATAAAGATGATGCTGGTGGAGAAACTTATAGAGGTATCAGTCGTAAATATAATCCTACTTGGCAAGGTTGGACTATGATTGATTCTTATAAGAAACATTATACTGTTGGTAGTAAAGAGTTTAAGTCTAAACTTGATAATGATGTTCAGCTTCAGAAACTTGTTTGGGAAAAGTATAAAATAGGTTATTGGGATGTATTTGAACTTGATGATTTTAATAGTCAGAGAGTTGCTGAACAATTATTTGATACTAACGTGAATTGTGGTCAAGTTGCAGCTATCAAGATGGCTCAAAGAGTTCTTGGACTTAAAGAAACTGGTAGATGGAACCTTGATTTACTTAATAAACTTATAGAAATAAAAGATTAACTTAATACTGTATAGAATTATGAAGAAGATGTTAATAGCAATATTTATAATAGCGATTATTAATTTATGTGTTACTCTGTATTTATCAATAAGTCGTTTTAGTGTAGAAGCCAATTCATATAATAAAAGTGACACCGCTATTAATCATGTTCGGATTGATTCTATACAGTTAGTTATAACTGAAAGAGAAAGTATAGTTTATAAACTTAAAGAACATGAAAAAGATATTGAAGATAAAGTTATTAGTCTTAATGACAGTGCTACTTGGGAGTTATTCAAGAAGTTGGTGTCAGAGTGAGATTGATAATGTAGTGCATCCTCCACGGGGAGTCAACACTACTGATACAACTGTTCTTGTCCCTATTAATATGATTAAGATTGCTAATACTAAAATTATCAAAGCTAAACTTTATAAAGATATTATTAACGAACAAGATAGTATAATTAATCTTCATAAGATTAAATATAATGCTCTTTATAAAGAAGTTGAAATTTTACAAAATAATCTTGATAATAGTAATAAAGTAAATGATAATTTAAATAAGTCTATTGAACGTATTAAACGTAAGAATAGATATTTGGTAAGCGGTGGTGCTGTTTGCGCTATCGCTTTTGTTGTTTGTTTACTAGTTAAATAAAATATTATGGCTGATGGTAAATATCCTTTTCTAGAATACATTGAAGAACCTGATAAAGAGAAAAAGTATAAGAAAGCTAGTGATTGTGGATGGTATGACCCTCATAATAACTTTTTAATTGGAGATAGTGGTGGCTTTCTTTTAAATATTAGACCTGGCAAATTTGTTAATACTGAACTTTTTAATGAAGCTGCTAGAACATATCAAGCCACAGGTAGATATACTCAATTTAAAGTTGATAGTATTCCTCATAGACAATTTAGACGTAGAGAATGTGATAGACGACGTAATGGTTTTTCTGCTCCTTGTTGGCAAAATCCGGATGGAAGTATAGAAGATGTTTGGATAACAGGTGGTCATTATAATTTTCTTAATTATACTCGTATGGAGCGCACAGATGAATCATCTGTTATTGTTACTGAACATGGAGCCACTGCTAAAAAGATTTATAGTTTTCCTAGTTTTATTGATGCTCAATTTTGGACTTGGCAAATTATAGAATTTTGTAGACGTAATGGTTTACATCTTATTATTGATAAAACTCGACGTGGAGGTTTTTCTTATATTATGGCTGCTGATAGTTCTAATGAAGTTAACTTATCTAAGCATAAAGTTGTTATTCATGTTGCAGCTGATAATAAGTATTTAATTAAACAAGGAGGTTTAAGTGATTTTGCTGTTAATAACTTAAAGTTCTTTGAAGAAAAGACTCCATTTAAAAGAGGTATATATAGTCCTACTACTGATAGTTTTAAACTTGGTTATCGTATGAAAAATGGAGTTGAAGCTGATGATAGTTGGTCTAGTTCTCTTTTAAGCGTTAGTGCTAATAATAATCCAGACTGTGCTATTGGTAAAGATGCTGTTACAATTAAAGTTGAAGAGCTATCTACAATGCAGAATTTTGATGAGTTTATGAATGTAACTGAACCTACAATGACTGTTGGTACTCGTACTACTGGTACTCTTATGGCTTGGGGAACTGCTACTGCTGCTAATATGCAAATATTTGAACAAAACTTTTATAATCCTAGAGCATTTGGATTTATGGCTTTTGAAAATGTTTTTGATAATGATGCTCGTAATGAAGTTTGTGGATTTTTTAAATCTTATGCTTGGGGTCTTGAAGGAGAGATAGATGGAGTTAAAGGATTTGATGAAGATGGAAATAGTAATCTACGAATAGGACTTAAGCTTGCTGCACGAGAAAGAATTGAAAAGAAAAAGACTGCTAAGACTTTTGCAGAATATCTTAATTATCTTGGTCAGCGTGCTTTATTTCCTGCTGAATCTTTTAGTAGTGCTAGTGAAAATATATTTAGTAGTGAGGCTCTTAATAAGTTTGAAGATAAACTTAGAGTTGATAATAGTTATAAGTTTTATACTGATGGCGAACTATTTGAAGATGGAACTAAAAAGATTTATTTTAAATCTAATGCTCGTATAAGAATTGAAAATCCTGATATGAAAACTTATGATTATATTCAAGGAGTTCCTAGACGTGGCAATGAAGACCCTCATGGTTGTATAAGAGTTTGGTTTGCCCCAGAATATGAAGAAACATATATTGGCGATAGACTTATAAGAAGTATTCTTCCCGGTACTTATGTTGCAGTTTATGACCCTGTTGGTATTGATAAAGATAAAAAAGAAATTACTGATAGACATTCTCATAATAGTATATTTGTTATTGAAATGCCTAGAGAACGTAATGGATTTAAACCTAAGTTGTGTGCTGCATATTATGGACGTACTGAAAGACTAGAAGAAGCCGATGAAAAGTTTTATCGACTATGTAAATGGTATAATTGTATTGGTACTGGACTTGTAGAAATAAATCGTGGTGAAACTGTTTCTAACTTTCGTAAATGGAAAGCTACTAAATATCTAGGTTATGAACCTTTATATGTTTGGGATTCTGCTGTTAAAGAAAAAGTTAGTACTAGTTATGGTTATAATATTGGTAGTGGTCCTAAGAAACTAGATGGTCTTCGACTTCTTAAAGAGTTCTTATATGAAGTTATTGGTAAGAATGAATTTGGAGAAGATATTTATGTTTTTGAAAGATTTCTTGATTATCAAACAATTCTTGAACTTAAAAAGTTTAATGCCGAAGGTAACTTTGACCGTATATCTAGTCTTATACTTTTAGGTATATATTGGAAGTCTATTGATATTAAAGGTAAGCGAGAACTTGCTAGTCGTAAGAAAGTTACAGAAGAGAATGATAAAACAGATATTTTTAATAGACAATGGTTTTAAGATTAAACAAATAAAGATATGTATAATTTTGGTAGACTTGATTTTCCTAATCAGCATGTTAGTTATGCTGAAAAACAAGAAGTTGATTGGTATGCTAAATGTTGTGATTACGTTATAGAAGCTGGTATTGCTTGTAAAGCTGATTTTAATGTAGAAGAAAAGTTTAATATTCTTCTTGGTAATATTCCTAGAGAATATTATAGAAAAACTCTTAATCCTTATAATGAGAAAGATGAAAATCTAACTCGTTTTCCAGCTACTATGCGTAATTATGATATGATGAAAGGTATTATTAGAAGATATATTGGTGAATATATTAAGAATCCACATGATTTTATTGTTGGAGCTAATAATCCTGAAGTTGTATTTGCTAGAGATGCTGAACTTGGTAAACAAATTATGATGCTTGCTGAACAAGCTGTTGCTAAAAAGATACAAGAAAGTTATATGCAGTTTGTTAATGAAGGTAATAATCCTGAACAATTTAATCCTGAACAAGCTGTTGATATTGAAGCTTTTATTAAAGAATTTAATGAAAATTTTATTGATGATATTAGTGCACAAGGACAGGATTTAATTAATGTTATTGATGACCTTACTGATGCTTTTACTATATATGCTAGAGCTTATTTTGAATTTGTTGCTTTTGGAGCTTGTTATACATATAGAGATGTTGTAGGTAATCAATTAATTAAACGTGTTGTTAGTGTTAGAGATGCTTTTCCTGTTCCTAACGATAATATGTTTGCAGAAGATTATGATATGTTTGCTGAACGTCGTATGCTAACTAAACAGCAAATTATAGATGAATTTTATGAATATCTTTCTGAAAAAGAACGTGAAGCTCTTGATACATATTATCAATATAGTGCTACTACTTCTAGTGATAAAGCACTTTTAAATTGGGATAAATATATGTATTATTTTGGTGATATATGTAGTAAATTTAATAAAGATGATTTGCAACATATTAAGAACACTAATATAATGGCTCGTGATGCTAATAATGGCTTGTTTGAAGTTTGGCATACTGTTTGGAGAGGTGAAATAAAAGAAGGTATTCTTACATATAGTAATGGAGCATTTGTTACAACAAGAATTGTTGATGAAACTTATCAGCTTAACCCTGCTGGTGGTGATATTAGTATTGAATGGGTGTGGCGTCCACAAGTTTATGAGAGCGTTAGAATTGGTTCTCGTGCTACAAGCATATATCCTTATAAGGCTCGTCCTATTGCTTACAATAGGAATGGTAAACTTCCTTATAATGGTATTGCAGAACTTTTGCCTGGTTTTGGAAGATTTAGTGTTGTAGATACAGTTATTCCTTATCAAGTATTTCGTAATATAGTTTCTTATCATAGAGAAATGGCTATTGCTAAAAATAAGATGAATGTTCTTATGATTGCTAAATCTCTTCTTGGTAAAAAACCTGCTGAAACTATATATCGTATGGCTGCTGATGGAGTGCTTTATATTGATGATGAAGATGATGCTAATCTTGTTAAAGCACAAAATGTTCGTTATCTTGAAAGTCGTATGAATAATTATATTACTGAACTTGGACAACTTATCCAAGAGATTGAACAGACTGCTAAAATGGAATGTGATATGACTCCACAACGTTATGGTGAGATTGCTAATAGTGCTGGTAAAGGAGTTACTGACGAAGCAGTTATTCGTGGAAGTATGGGTTCTGTTATTATTGAATTTATATTTGATAAAATGAGAGAACGAGATTATCAAGCTGAAATGGATTATACTAAACTTGCTTGGATTGATGGTCTTAATACTTCTTATAAAACTAAAGATGGCGATATTAGATATTTAAGTCTTGATGTTAATAGTCATATATTTGCTAATTATATTGTTACTTGTAAAACTTCTGTTAAAGAACGTGAGAAACTTGAACAATATAAACAACTTGCATTTAGTGCTGCTCAAAATGGTAATATGGATATGGCTAATGCTGCTATTCGTGGAGATAATGTTGCTCAAATTAGTAAACTTATTGATAAGTATCAAAATATTCAACGTGAGCATGAACTTGATGTTGAACGTGTTTCTCAACAAACAGAACAACTTCGTCAAGAATTTGAACTTGCTAAGATTGATAGAAAAGCAGAACAAGATAGAGAAACAATTAGAGTTGAAAAATATCTTGATGGTCAGATTGAAGCTATGAAAGCAAATGCTAATATTATGAGTTTTGATAATGGTCTTAGTGATGCTGAAAAGAGTCAAGCTGAAGAACGTATGGAAAATGCTAGACTTAATCTTGAACGTAGTAAACTTAGTTTAGATGCTCAAAAGACTTCAGTTGAAGCACAACTTAAAGAAAAAGAATTAGCTGTTAAACTTAAAGAAAGTGAAGATAAAGTTAAGATTGCAAAAACGAATAAAAATCGCTATGATAGTAAAAGTAAATAATCGACTGTACTTATAATTTTTGTTCATAATAGGGCTGGACTTGCTTGTGAAAGTAGGTTCAGCCCATTTTCATTTTTCTTTACATCACATGAGCCATTTTAAGCTCATTCTAAGCACTTTATTCATTTCGTGATAGATTAATCATTATAATAAAATTTGATTCATACACGGCTTCTCTGAAAGCGACAGGTTAGGTTATCAGTAATAAATATCCTAGTTAGCAATAGTATGTTAGTCGGCAAATCGGCTTAAAGGTGAACATATTTTAACGATACAAGTAAAACTCGTATTATTATTATAGTTTATATTTGTGATATAGTAATTAATTAAAAACAAAGAGTTATGCCTAATTTTGATAGTTTTGGTTTTAATGGTGAAACATCTAATGGTGATGGAAAACCTACTGACGACATTACAGACCTTGATACAGGTAAAACAGGGCAGTTAGATGCTAATGGTAATCCTATTGATGATATTACTAATAATGGTAATGGAGATGGGAATAGTGATTCTAATGCTAATAAAGATAACCAATCTTCATCCTCCACGGGGGGTAAGCCTAATGACAAAGCGAATGACGCTGATGCTGAACATGGTTTAGAAGAAGGTACTATTATCGAAGATGGAGATAATAAATATACTGTTGATAAAGACGGTAATCTTATTGACGATAAAGGTAATATCTTTAAAGCTAAAAACGAAGTTGCTGCTTATCTTAAAGAATTTGAAGTAGAAGATACTAAAGAAGAAAATACTATTGATGTTAAATCAATTCAAGAACTTGTAGGTGTTTCTGTTACTTCAGAAGATGGTAAACCAGTTGCTTTTGATAATACTCCTCAAGGAGTTGCAAGTTATATTCAATCCGTTATTGATTTAAAACGTGACGAATTTGCTCAAGCTGGTGTTAATAAATTATTTGAAGATTATCCTATTGTTGGTGATTTTCTTAATTATTATGTTGCAAATGGTAATTCATTTGAAGGCTTTGGTGAACTTCGCGATAGAAATGGTATTGAAGTAGATGAAAATAATGTAAGCCAACAAGAAGCTATTGTTCGTGAGGCGTTTAAGGAATTTAATCGTCGTGGTAATGTTGATAAGTATATTCAATATCTTAAAGATAGTAATGAGCTTTTCAATGTTGCTAAAGAAGAACTTGAAGCTCTTCAGAAAGCTGATAATGAAATGCGTGAAGCCAATGCTAAAGAAGCTATGCGAGTTAAAGCAGAAGAAGAGAAACAACTTGTGGAATTTTGGAATGGAGTTAAAGAATGTATTGATAAACGACAAATTGCTGGTTATCGTATTCCTGAAACTGTTATTATTGAACGTAATGGAAAACAAATCTCTACTACTCCAGAAGATTTCTTCAATTATGTTTATCAAGTTGATGATAAAGGACTTTCTCGTTATGAAAATGATTTAATGAAGTTATCTCCTGCTGAAAGACGCGATGAAGAACTGCTTAAGGCTTGGCTTAAATATACAGGTAAAGGTTATGATAGTTTGATAGAAATGGCTGTTTCTGATAAAGAAGCTAAAAAGTTGAAACTTACTGCTAGTCAACGTAAATCTACAAAAGGAGCTATTAAAATAACTAAACCTGATAGTAAAAAAAATGCTCTAATAGATGAGCGTTTTGGTTATTAACATAATAGTAAATTTGTAGATGAAAACATTACGTGTTATTGGACAAACTCGTTATGAAGATAGAGGTTATTCTAATGAAGAATCAATTGCTTATCTTCAACTTCAAAAGCCAGAAGAAATTAATAGTTTTCTGACTTATAATTATGGTATGGATGATGACCGTTTTCCTTTAAGTTTTATTACTGAAGGTCAAGGTAGTCGTGGTATTAAAGATGTTGCTACTGTACAATGGACTTGGAAAACTATGGGTCGTATGAAGTTTACAGACTTTGTAACTTACTTTAATAGTACTGTTACTAAACCCGGTCAAAATGGTAGTGAATTTGAAGTTCATTTCTCTACTCATTGGTTTATTGAACAACATGGTCTTACTGCTCCTGATGGTGTTACTCAAGTTCGTATTCAGAAAGACTTAGGTGAATCTGCTTATGGTTATGCTTATCTTTTGAAACTTACTTCTCCTAATCCTGATGCTTATGTTGACCCTCAATGGTTGGCTAAAGGTATGTATTGGGCAATGAGTGCTCCTACTGTTTCTGAATCTTATTCTAAAGGTAACAGAAGCAATACTATGGGGCCTGCTGGAATGACTTCTCAACTTGAGTTTTATCGTTATTCTAAAGAAATAGCTGGTAATCTTGCTAATGTTGTTACTCAATATCAATTCCAAAATGATAATGGTGGTACTTCTAATCTTTGGATTAACGAAGAGATGCGACAGTTCAACTTGCACATGAGAGTAATGAACGAAGAACGTTTGTGGAAGTCTGAATATAACCGTTTACCTGATGGTACTATTCCTTTGAAAGACCATGATAATGGTAAACCTATTCCTCGTACTGCTGGTATGTTAGAAATTTGTCGTGAATCTAACTACGATACTTATGGTGAAGTTCTGACTGTTAATAAACTTGAACGTACAATCGGTGATGTTCTTGACCGTGATACTCAGGATGGTGATAAGAATGTAGCTCTTATGGGAGGTAAAGGATTTATTCGTGACTTTGAAATGGCTATCAGAACTGATGCTAAAGAAAACGGATTTATTACACCTCTTGGTGAAAAGATGATTCAAGATAATGGTGATGGTCTTTCTTATGGACGTTACTTTAATAAGTATAAAACTCCAGATGGATATACTATTACTGTTATTCATAATGCTTATTTCGATAAGGGTACTGATGCTGAAGCTGCTAAGCAAAATGGTATGATTCATCCTACTACCGGTTTGCCTATTACTTCTCATCAAGCTGCTTTGATTGATATGAGTAATTATAAAGGTAATCAGAATGTTCGTATAGTACGTCAAAAAGGACAGGCTTATAAAGCTAAAGTTATCGAAGGTATGACTGATATTCCTGCTTGCTGGGGATTGCCTAATACTAATCATGCAGCTACTGAAATTGATATGGCTCGTTATGAAGTTAAAGGCTCTATTGGTTTGCAGGTAGATAATACCACTAAGATGTTCTTATTGAAATGTGTATTATAATCATTTAAAAGAAGCTATTTAAGATATGGATTTTAACAAAGTAAATGAAGCTAATAAAGCAGGAGAAAATACTCCTGCTGCTTCTAATATAAATACAGATAAACAGGTTATACCCCCCGTAGAGGATGGAGTAGATAAACAGCCTGCTAATACAGTAGGATTTAGAGATGAAAGTCTTGATGAACCTTATACTGAAAAACGAACTATTACTATTAATTTAGTTACTAATTATTCATTATATCGTAGAGTTAATGATAAAACATTACCTAAACGAATGGATAAGATTGGTAGTTGTGTTCGTAGTTCTCGTACTCTTTCTTCTAATAAAGGTGAGATTGAATCTTATTTTCCTGCTTTAATTGGTCTTGCTCCTAATAATGAAAACTTTATTTCACGGGTTAAGGCTTATCTTAATAATATTAGTGTTTCAGTTGATGAACTAGGTAAGACTTTTGATATTTCTTTCTTTTGGAATCGTAAACGAGATTATCTTCGTTTTAGAGCTGAAGAAGAAGCTATTGAAACTGCTTATATGAATAGTGACCGTAAAGGAGTTAAAGAACTTAGAGAAGCTCTTGAAGCTAAAATTACTAAGTTAAATCTTCTTGAAAGTGAAAAGTATAAATATGGTTATCCTATTGTTCTTGATGATTATCTAATTTATCGTCATTGTTTATTATATAAAGATGTAGCTAAAGATATTGCTCTTATTAATTCTGACCCATCTATTAGATTTTATTTTAAAGATGACCAAAGAGAAGCTGAGCGTCTTGCTAAACATCGTCAGGAAATTAATTCTGCTAAAGGCAATTATGTTAAACTTCTCACGAATAGTGATTTGTTTGATGCTGTATTTATTCAATACTGTGTTGCCAATAATATTAATATTCCTAACGGTATGGCTATGGATACTGTCGATAAACAAACTCATCTTGATAAATTTAGTACAAATGAACCTGCTAAGTTTAATAAACTTTGCAATGATAAAGATATTACTATTAAATCTTTAATTGAGGTTCTTATTTCTCGTGGAGAATTTATCAGAGCAATTCATAATCAGAATATTACTACTCCTGATGGTGAGTTCATTGGTGCTAATGTTAAAGAAGCTGTTACATGGTTTAAGAATCCTACCAATAGTGCTCTTGTTAGTGCTTATAAAAATAAACTTAAAAACATTTGATTATGAACATTGGGGAGATGCACGTGACGTTCAGAGAACTGGCACAACAGATGGGTATGCAGACCGTTCGTGCTATTCTCATGGAAGATATAGATATTTGTCTTAATGCTGCTATAATTGAAAAAGCTAGAAATGTAATAGTAGAAAACGTTGGACCTGTTCCTTATAATGATAAGGTTGCTCGACAAAATGCTTCTATTAGTCCTGTTAATGCTCTTAGAACTTTATACACAGCGGGTACTGTTAACGGCGGAGATATTACAGGTGGTGGAACAGAAGTTGACCCTTATAAAATTAATATTGATAGCGACGGAATAATGCTATATACAGGCTTTCAAGTTAGTTATAATGGCAAGACAATTTATGATTGCAGAATTATTGAAGCTGAAGATTTAGGTCAAACGCTAAGAGATTTCTGTAATCGTGCTGCGAAAGATGCTCCGATAGTTACTATATTTGGTGATGAATCTGGTATTAATGTTAATATATATACTGGACGTAATAATACAGTTAAACCTCAATTAGTTAAATATCTTTATATCAAAGAACCTGCTAAAGTTAAATTTGATGAAGATAGAGAAGAAGATTGGGTTAATTGTGATTTACCTCCTTATTTACATATGGAAATAGTTATGCGTGCAGTACAGATTTATCTTGCTAGTATTGGTGCTACTTCTAATGGAGCTGATAAACAAAGTTAAACTCTAAATTAAATTAAAAATGAGACAGTTTTTGTTAGCGGGCAATGTCGCTTATGGAGCGAGATTACCTCTTGCTGCTGGAGCGGTTGCTTTTACTTATCTTGCTAATGGCAAGGAAACTATTGACGCTGACGGTACTAAGATTACCGATAAGTTTTACATTAATCTTGGTCGTGAAGCAAATGGCCCAGTAGTTCTTCCAGCTTATAAGAAACATCTTACTTTTGTTAAAGGTGTTTATCAAGCTGCTACTACTTTCTCTGCTAATCTTACTATCGGAGATGTAAATGCTTATTCTGATTATTCTATCATGGTTGTGAAAAAAGGATTAAAGTTCAATGAACGTAATCGTTGGACTGCTACCATTCATACTGGTCTTAATCCTACTGCTAATGATGTAGCAAAGAAATTAGCTAACCAAATTAATAATAATACTATTGGACATGGTATTAAAGCAGTTGTTGCTGATGCTAAAATCACTTTAACTGCTGAGTCTAAAGGTGTTGATTATGAAATTCTTGGTGCTGATGAATTAGCTGGTATTGCAGTCGCAGTTACAACTCACGGTTTACCTGCTTATGGTGACGCTGCTTATATTATTGATTTAGCTAATAAGGCTGCTGCTGATGCAGGTATTGAATATACTTACCGTGATACTTATACTGAACTGTATCCTGCATATCCTATTAATCCTTTAAAACAACCTGACAGTGCAGATGCTGGATATACTATCTTTACTCTTCGTTTTGCTGTTCCACGTGAAATGAAAACTAGAGATGAAGTTGTTCATCAGATTGTACAGATTGCGTTCCCTACTGGAGCTGCTGCTATTACAACTGTTGAAATTATCCTTAAAGCTATTGCTACTGAAGAAAAAGCATAACCTACTACCCGACTTGATTAGGTAAATATTAGGTAATATTAATCAAATAGGGGCTATTGGTGTTAGCATTAGTGTTAATACTGATAGTCCCTATTTTCGTATTCATAAAAATGGAATTAATACAAAATGCTTTTGAACAAGGTCTAGTTCCCGGTATTGTTATTGTTATTTATCTTATAATTAATAAGATAATTGATAATAACAAAAGAAATCCTTTAGATGATATCGCCAAACTTCTTAACATAGTTACTAGAGATATTATTGAAAAAGATAGAGAAAAATCTAAAGCTGTTATTTCTATTACTATGGTTAATGCAGCTTC
>ERZ779898.522-NODE-522-length-17184-cov-4.189095_pt1 | contig 17184 bp, 15 predicted proteins | sample MGYA00511902_ERZ779898 | MGnify/ENA primary metagenome ERZ779898 (study PRJEB29588, sample SAMEA2144588) | human gut metagenome | biome: human gut; feature: human-associated habitat; material: faeces | place: Denmark | collected 2008/2010 ...
CGATGGTGACTTCCATGCCTTCGAAGAAGTCGTCCACCACCGGGGAAAAGAGGGGCGCTTCACAGAGGTGGCACACTTTCATGATTTCCGGAAGGTGCTTATGGTTCTGGGAAAGGCCGTACTGCCGGGGCGCTTTGAAGTCGGCTCCTTTTTCTTCATCGTACTGGGCAATCATTTTCTTTCCGCCGCCGCTGTAGCCGGTGAGGGAGAAGCAGTGGAGGGGATAGTTGATGGGAAGGATGCCTGCATGGATCAGGGGATAAAGGATGGAAATGACGCCACTGGCATGGCAGCCGGGGACGGCTACTTTCTGCGCTTTGGAAATGGCTTCTTTCTGGTCCTTGGAAAGTTCCGGGAATCCATATACCCAGTCGTCGTCGGTGCGGTGGGCGGTGGATGTGTCAAGGATGCGGATGGGGATATCTTTCACGGCCTCTACCACCTCTTTCGAGGCTGCGTCGGGAAGGCAGAGGAACATGAGATCTGCTTTTTTTGCAAAGGCTTGAATGGTGGGGATATCTTTTCTTTTATCTTCCGGCAGATGGAGGAGTTCTATATCTTTTCTTTCGGACAGCCGGTCCTGAAGACGGAGTCCTGTGGTTCCCGATTCACCTACAATGAATACTTTCGGCAGTGTTTTCATGATAGTTCCTCCTTTCAGTCCATGGGATATTCGCCGAAGGTGGCTACCATGACTGCTTTAATGGTGGGAAGCCGGTTGGCTGCTTCCTGGAAAGCCAGGGAGAAGGGGGCTTCGAATACATCATCGGTCACTTCGATGCCATTCAGGCCGAAACGTTCATAAATGTCTTTTCCCACCTTTGTTTCTGTGTTGTGAAAGGAAGGCAGGCAGTGGCAGAAAACGGTATCCGGATTTCCTGTATTTTTTATCATGTTCATGGTAATGCGGTAGGGCATGAAGAGCTTGATTCTTTCGCCCCACAGGTCGTAGGGGTCTCCCATGGTTACCCATACGCCGGTGTAAATGACATCCAGTCCCTTCACTCCTTCCACCGGATCATCGGTGAAAGTAAAGGAAGCTCCTGTTTTCTCGGCTATCTTCTTGCACTTGGCGGTGAAATCATCTTCCGGGAAATACCGGGCAGGGCCGATGATTCTGAAATCCATACCGGCAAGGGCGGCGCCGGCCATGAGGGCGTGGGCCATATTGGACTGGCCATGACCTACATAGGCATAGGACAGCTGATTCAAGGGCTTTTTGAAATGTTCCTTCAGGGTAAGGAAATTGGCCAGAGTCTGGGTGGGATGGTCATAGTCCGTAAGGCCGTTCCATACGGGGACGCCGGCTTTGGCGGAAAGCTCTTCCACCGCGCTCTGGGCATACCCCCGGAATTCAATGGCGTCGAACATGCTTCCCAGTACCCGGGCGGTGTCGGCAATGGATTCCTTCTTGCCGATCTGGGTGCCTGTGGGCCCCAGGTAGGTGGTGAAAGCACCCTGGTCATGGGCTGCCACTTCGAAAGCACACCGGGTGCGGGTGGAGTCTTTCTCGAAAATAAGGGCAAAATTTTTACCGTTTAAAGTTTTGATTTCTTTTCCGGCGGCCTTGTCCTGCTTCAGCTTTTCCGCCAGGTCCAGATAGTAGGCGAATTCTTCCGGTGTGTAGTCCAGCATGGAGAGAAAGGAATGGTTCAGTAAGCTTTTCATGATATACCTCGTTGTATGTTTTTAACTTTTTTGGAATCTGAATATATGGTTTATGAGAGAACCATTCTCATCGGGAGAGGGCCTCCAGGGCAGCAGCTGCTTCCAGGGTGATGCCCAGAGGAAGGATGGATTCATTGATGGCAAAGGATGCATTGTGCAGGGCCGGCGTATTTCCGTCGCCGGTGCCCAGCCAGAAGAAGGCGCCGGGGAATTTTTCAAGGTAGGAGGAGAAGTCTTCCGCGCACATGGATGGGAACTCTGGCTCTGTGATATGTTCTTCTCCCAGGTAGGCTTTTCCCACTTTCTTCAGGAAATCAATCTTTTCCGGTGTATTGATGGTGGCGCTGTGGCCTCTGACATAGTTCAGCTCCGAATGGGTGTGGAACATGACATCCAGACCTTTCAGGATTTCCCCCAGCCTTGCTTCCATCTTGTCCCGAAGCTCTGGACGGTAGGTACGGCAGGTGCCTTCCAGATAAGCATCCTCTACACCTACGTTGTAACGGGTGCCCGCATTCATGAGGCCGATGGTGCACACCACATTGTCCATGGGGTTCATTTCCCTGGAAATCAGGGACTGTACATCAATGATGAAATGAGCTGCCGCTACCAGGGCGTCGGTGCCGTTATGAGGCTGGGCAGCATGGGTGGATTTCCCTTTGATATGGACATAGAAACGATCGGACGCTGCCATGAGGGCACCGGGCTTTAATCCCACCTGGCCCGTGGGAAGTTCCGGCCACACATGAAGGCCATAGATTTCCGATACATCGTCCAGCTTTCCACTGGCTGCAATGTTGCGGACGGCCGTGGCCGCTTCTTCCTCGGCCGGCTGGAAAACGATTTTCACAGTGCCGTGAATCTGATCCTTCATTTCATTCAGTACGGCGGCAGCGCCCAGAAGGATGGACATGTGACCGTCATGGCCGCAGGCATGCATGACGCCTTCGTTTTTGGAAGCAAAAGGAAGGCCTGTGAGCTCTGTTACCGGAAGGGCATCCATGTCGGCCCGGAGGGCCACCGTTTTCCCCGGATGGCTGCCTTTGATGATGCCCAATACGGCATTCTGGAAAAATCCTGTTTCATAGGGGATGCCCAGATTTTTGAAAACATCCTGGATATAGGCTGAAGTTTTGACTTCCTTTCCGGAGAGTTCCGGATATTCATGGAAATGTCGTCTCCAGGTCACCACCTGTGGCAGAATGGCTGTGACTTTTTCCTTAACTTCTTTTTCGTACATCATTGAGACGACCTCTTTTCCTGACTTTAATTGGCGTTTTTGTATATACATGAATATTTATTCAAGTAAAATAGACTGAAATATATGAAATTCAACAGATCTTCATGAAATATAGCGAAAATACAAAAACGTGTGCAAATTGTATTGCAATAATAATACAACTTTACGAATATATATGCAAGAGGGAAGAGAAATTTTTTATCAAAAAGATGAAACCGGCACCTGCCGGTGAAGAACAGCACGGGAAAAAGGCGGAAGCAGCAGAGAAAATATTTCTTAAGGATTTCGACAAAGTATGATATAATGACAATAATATGCAGGCATCCAGCGAGAACGGACAATCATAGATCTGAATCATGGGAGAGACGCATGGGGCGTTCTCTTTTTTTTAGGAAGCGCTGATTCATTCACTTTGTGAATCAATCAGTGCTTCCTTAATGCCCCGGAAGGAAACCGGGAAGATATCGGAAAGGGACTGACCTGGTCAGCTCTTTCCGATATATAGGTATTATTTATATCAAAGGCCTGCTTTTACTTATCATTGGGCATCATGCCCGCGTACCCATGAACGCATACAGGAGGAAACATGTACGACACTTTTAAAGAATTGGGAATTGCGCCGGAAATACTGAAGGCCGTGGAGGATATGGGATTCGAGGAACCAAGTCCCATCCAGAAGGCAGCCATTCCGATTGCCCTCACCGGAAAGGACCTGATCGGTCAGGCCCAGACAGGCACCGGCAAAACCGCAGCTTTTGGCATTCCCATCCTGGAAAGGATTGACACATCCAGGCCGGGACCCCAGGCCGTTGTCCTTTCCCCTACCAGGGAACTGGCCATCCAGTCTGCTGAAGAAATCAACCATCTGGCTCAGTACCTTCCCATTCATGCCCTTCCCATTTACGGTGGGCAGGACATTGAAAGGCAGTTCAAAGCTCTCAGGAAGCACCCCAACATTATCGTGGCCACTCCGGGCCGCCTCATGGACCATATGAAGAGAGGCACCATTGACCTGTCCCATGTACAGGTTCTTGTGCTGGACGAAGGGGACGAAATGGTGGATATGGGATTCATCGACGATATCCGTACCATTCTGGCCGGCATTCCGGAAGAAAGGCAGACCATGTTTTTCTCCGCCACCATGCCGGAACCTATCCGTCAGCTGGCTGAGACTTTCCTCAAAGATCCGGAACTGGTGAAAATCAAAGCAGCCACTGTGACCATCGATCTCATCGAGCAGGAATACATCGAACTGCCGGACCGCCAGAAATTTGATGCCCTCTGCCGCCTGCTGGATATGCAGGATCCGGAACTGGCCATCGTTTTCGTACGTACCAAGAGAAGATGCGATGAAGTGACGGAAGCCCTGAAGAAGAGGGGATACATGGCGGAAGGTCTTCATGGCGACCTGTCCCAGCAGAAAAGAGACACCGTGGTGCGCCAGTTCAAAGAAGGCACCATTGATATTCTGGTGGCCACCGATGTGGCAGCCAGAGGCCTTGATATTTCCGGTGTGACCCATGTATATAACTTCGATATGCCCCAGGATCCGGAAATCTACGTACACCGCGTAGGACGTACCGGCCGCGCAGGCAAGACAGGCCTGGCAGTGACCTTCGTCATTTCCAGGGAAATGGGACAGCTCCGGGATATTGAAAGAGTTATCCGCCGCCGTATCAAGAGACGGTCTGTTCCTACCCTTTCTGAAGTCATCGAAGGCAACCAGAAGGCTGCCATTGAAAGCCTTTCCGACACGGCCCAGGGCGGCGGCCTGGAGGAATACAGGGAAAGCGCGGAAGACCTCCTGAATGATGTGGACTCCGTATCCCTGGTGGCTGCTGCTATCAAGCTGCTCACCAAACAGCCCGATGTGACACCGGTAAAGATTACAGAAGAAATGCCCAATTTCCGCAGACGCAAAGGAGCTCCCCGCCGTCACTTCGATGGAGACCGTCCCCGGAGAAGAAGAAATTCTGAAGGCGGCCGCCGCTTTGAAGGCAAAAGGCAGCGCCGTTTCGACAGCCATTCCGGCCAGCCCCGTCAGAATAACGGCAAAAACATTCACGAATCCAATTTCAAACCCTACTTCAGGGAAAACTGATAGAAAAGCAGGAAGGGAAGATGCCCTTCCTGCTTTTTAGGTGGGCCGGGACATGATGCCTGCGCCTGTCCTGGCACAGGCTGCTTTGCGGTCCTTTTTGCCAGTTCAGCCGAAAGACTTGTTAAAAAAGGAGACATAGTGTATTCTATATTCATAGAAATAAATATAAAGGAGGCTGTCCTATGAAAAAAGTGATTATGATTAAAATTCCCGGCTGTCCCTACTGCGCTAAGGCCAGAAAGGCCATTGGCCTTCTGCAGGAAGAAGAAAAATACAAAGATATCAGGGTGGAGGAATTCGATGAAACCACCCAGCCGGACCTGGCAGCGCCCTATGGAAAGGACTACTACTACGTGCCCAGCCTTTTCATTGAGGGAAAGAAGTACTTTGAAGCCAAACCGGGTATGGACTACGACACCATTGAAAAAGCGGTGAGGGACGTATTTGAGAAAGCACGGAAGGCTTGATCTATCAAAAACCAAAGGCCGTTTCGCAGAGGAAACGGCCTTTTCGCTGTGACAGGAAGGAAAATGGGATTGGACAATTTCGAGGAGAAGAACAGAGGCTATTGGAATGAGCGGAGCCGCGGCTACAGCAGCCTTAGACAAAAAGAGCTGTCCGGGCCGGACAGCAGGGCCTGGGAAAGGTTCCTGATGGAAAGGCTTCCGAAGGGAAGACCTCTTCGTGTTCTGGATGCAGGCACGGGGCCTGCCTTTCTTGCCATTATCCTGGCAAAGGCAGGATGCCGGGTGACGGCCCTTGATTTCTCTGCCTCCATGCTGAAAGAGGGGGCGGCTAATGCGGAAAAGGCGGGAGTTTCCATTTCTTTCATGCAGGGCGATGTGATGAACCTGCCCTTTCCGGAAAGCAGCTTTGATGCCATTGTGACCCGCAATGTGACCTGGAACCTGCCCGATGTGCCCAGGGCCTATGCGTCCTGGCAGAGGGCTTTGAGAAAAGGGGGCGTCCTTCTTAACATGGACTCCAACTACGGTCCCATGGATTTCACTGCCGCTGCGAAACTTACCAAAAATGCGCACCACGGTGTGGCGGAAAGTCTTATAGAGATCTGCCAGGAACTGAAGGACTCCATCCGTATCAGCACCCACAGCCGGCCGGCCTGGGATGTGGAACGGCTGCGGCTTCTGGGCTTTTCCTCTGTCACATGGGAAGAGGATATACGCCCTCTTGTGCACCTGTCCAAAGAATGGGACTACGACCCGCTGCCTCTTTTCTGCATCAGGGCGGTGAAATAGAAGGGGGACGGTAGAAGACAGAAAGCAGAGGCCCATGATTTCATCTGCGGACCTGCTTTTCCTTTATTTCACTGCATAAGTATGGAGAAATCAGGAGCTTTGACATGGGAAAAGGGCTGTGAAGAAATGGTCATCATTTCTTCACAGCCCCTTTTTGGGATATGACGAAAATGTATCAAACTCCGGCGAAGCCGCCGCAGCAGCCCTCAGGCGCAGAACGCCGGTCAAACTTAAGAACCTTTTACGACCTCCACCATGCTTTTCTTCATTTCCAGATACCGGTCCGTATAGTAGGGGCCTGCCTGGGATTCCCGAAGATCGAAGCCGTAGGGACGCCGGCTGATGGCGATGAGGGGCGGCGCCTGGATTCGTTTGGCTACGGCAAATCCGGCAAAAAGGTTCCACCAGCGCTCCAGGTCCTGAATGAAAGCGGCGTGGGTGGGAAAGAGGTCTTCTACCTTTACGGAACAGCCCAGATGCTCTTCCAGTGTTCCTTCTCTGTACCAGGCCAGGATGTCCTCCGGTGTATTTCTCTGCCAGGGTTCTACAAAGCTTTTCAGCAAATAGTCATGGTATTCGTAAATGAGAGGATCTCCCAGGCCTTTGGTGACATCCTGGTTTTCGGACAGCTCGGCACTGGGTTTTACGGTGAAAATCCCTTCGGGAATGACTTCCTGCCCGTACCATTCATTCAGGGCCCTGCCCAGTTCATATATCTGGTATTTCCACAAATCCGCCGTCGCTGCCAGGGCGCCGGCCAGGTCGCCGTAGAGGGTGCCATAGCCTACGGTCATTTCCGTTTTATTGGCGTTGCAGGTGAAGATACCGCCGAAGGCGGCGGAGAGCGCGGAAAGAATGCGGCTGCTCCGGTCCCGGGCCTGCATGTTTTCTTTCATAAATCCGGTGAGATGGATTTTCCCTTTTCCCACAGGAAGTCCTTCCAGGGCCCGGGCCGTTTCATCGATGAAGGAACCGATGGGAATGGTCAGATAGGGGGATTCCAGATGATCTGAAAGTTTTCTGGCCAGGTCCTTTGTCATTTCCGAATTGAAACGGGTAGGCGTATTCACCAGAAGGAGATGATCTTTGGGCAGCACTGAACGGTAGAGGGCGGCGTTTACGGCAGAGTCAATGCCGCCGGATACGCCAATCACCACCTTGTCCACGTGGATGGCAGAAAGGAATTTTCTGACTCCGTAACGGAGGGCAGGAAGAAGCATGCTGCCCTGAAAGGGAGCCATGGGCTTTTCGGACATCAGATTTCCAGAGTCCCTGTGGAAAAGGAAGAGGCACCGGGGCTCTTCATAGGGGCGGGCTTCGGCGATAAGGGTCCCTTCTTTATCATAGGCGGCGGTCATGCCGTCGAAGGTATAGCAGGTTTTTCCGTTATTCTGTAGGCCCCGCTGATTGACATAAATCATGGGGATGCGGAGTTTGGAAAGGGCATCGCCCAGCATGCGGTGCCGCTTTTCATTTTTCCCCAGAGTAAAGGGGGAGGCCGACAGGTTGAGGAAAAGGGAAATATCCTTCTTTGCCAGAATGGCCATGGGAGAAAGGCTGTAGTTTTCATCCCAGCTGTCTTCGCAGAGAAGGACACCGGTGCGAATGGTTTCGCTGCCGGCAGGAAGGGGGAAGGGCGTCAGGGCCTTTTCTAAGGAGAGGCCTTCTTCCAGGGCCTCCTGGCGGAGGGAGGTAAAGTAGCGGCGGTCGTCGAAGCATCGGTAATTGGGAAGAAGGGTTTTAATAACAAAAGGATGCCTGCCGTTTTCCGGAATGAGGAAATGGCCACCGGCGGCGGCAAAGGCGGCGTTGTATTTTCGCGGCCTGCCGTCGTCATTCGTCTTCTTCCGGTCTATGGCGCAGCTGCCCCAGAGGATGGTGATGTCCCGGGAGGCGGCCGCTATTTTTTCATTATAGGCTTCGCATTCCCGGAGAAAAGCGTTTTGATCCCACAAATCGCCGATGAGGTAGCCGGTGAGGCACATTTCCGGCAACACCAGCATATGGGCCCCTGCCTTTCGGGCTCTTTCGATTTCCTCTTCTATCTGTTTCCAGTTTTTCCGGATGTTTCCGGGTATCACATCAATCTGGGCGGTGGCAATTTTTATCATGACAAAGCCTCTTTTCCATGAAATCTTGTTCTTTTCTCCATTGTACAGGCAGGAAGCAGGCCTGTAAATCTTTTATTTCCTCAATCATAGATTGACTTGCATCGAGCTTTAACCGGTATAATAAAATAATGGCTATATGGCTCCATGGATGTACTGATTCCATTATCGTTTCCCTATGAAAGGAGAACCTATGCTTTCTTTGATCAAAATTTCAGCCCTGGGGGCAGCCTGCCTCCTGCTGGCGGGCTTCTGGTTTATCAACCGGGACGAAATGGATCCTTTGATGACGCCGGCAAGGAAGGCGCGCATCGAAGCGTCACCTCATTACAGGGACGGTGAATTCCATCCGGAGGTGCCTCATGAAAAAGTGACAGCGGACATATCCTTTTGGAAGTCCTTCTTTTTTCCTACCGCCGGCGTGAATATTCCTCAGGATCCCATGGTTCATGAGAAAAAGGACCTGAAATCCATTCCCCCATGGGACGATGTGGTGGTGTGGCTGGGGCATTCCTCTTTCTATATGCAGCTGGGAGGAAAGAAAATACTTATTGACCCTGTATCTTCCCTGTACGCTTCGCCTTTTCCATTCATTGACAGGGCCTTTGATGGGAGCAATGTGTACGGTCCGGAGGACATTCCCGATGATTTGGATGTCATGGTGCTGTCCCATGATCACTGGGATCATCTGGATTATGATTTCGTGAAGAAAATAGAACCGAAAGTTCATCATGTGGTGACGGGCCTTGGAAATGGAGGCTATTACGAAAAATGGGGCTATCCCCTTTCCAAAATCCATGAAGCCGACTGGAATGAAGAGGTAAAGCTGGATGGTCTTTCTGTCTGGGTACTTCCTACCCGCCATTTTTCCGGGCGCCTGCTCAAAAGGAACCAGACACTGCCTGCTTCTTTTGCCTTCATTACACCGAATCGGAAGGTGTACTACAGCGGCGACGGCGGTTATGACGGAAGATTCAGGGACATGGGAAAGCAGTTCGGCGGCTTTGACCTGGCTTTGATGGAAGACGGCCAGTATAATCAAAATTGGCACTCTGTCCATATGCTGCCGGAGGAAAGTGCAAAGGCAGCGGAGGAAATCGGAACCAGAACACTCATTCCCTGCCACAATGGTAAATACGCCCTCTCCACCCACACCTGGCAGGAGCCCTATGAAAGAATGAAACTGGCGGCGGAAGGTAAATCCTTCCGCCTTCTGACCCCGGAAATCGGGGAAGCAGTCCATATAGACGATGATACCCAGCAATTCAGGGAATGGTGGAACATGATGAAGTGACAATTTCATAAAGAATGAAAACCTTCACCCCGACAGCAGGGATTGCGCTTCGCGCCAGGGAGCTGTGGATAAAGGGCAGAGATTTTTCCACAGCCCTTTGGCAGCCTTTCTTCCGGAAGGAAGATAAAAAATCTTCTCAAACAGGAAAAACCATGGTATAATGAATTGTATTTTCTAGATATGAAAAGCTTTGCATCTTTGTGGTATAATGACAAAGATACATTGATTTTATAGTACCCGAGGGGGAAAAAGAAAGAATGAAAAGAGAAGATATCCGCAACATTGCCATTATCGCCCATGTCGACCATGGCAAGACGACTCTTGTCGATGCCATGCTGAAACAGAGTCATGTTTTCAGGGACAACCAGAAAGTGGCAGAACGTGTCATGGACTCCAACCCGCTGGAAAGGGAAAGAGGCATTACCATTCTGGCAAAGAACACTTCCGTCATGCACAATGGTGTTAAAATCAACATCGTTGATACCCCAGGGCATGCTGACTTCGGCGGCGAAGTGGAACGTATCCTGAACATGGTAGACGGCGTGCTCCTTCTGGTAGACGCCCATGAAGGCCCTATGCCCCAGACCAAGTACGTTCTCAGAAAAGCACTGGAACATAAGCTGAAACCGATCGTTGTCATCAATAAGATCGACCGTCCGGACCAGCGTATTTCTGACGTGGAAGGCGAAATTCTGGACCTCTTCATCGAACTGGAAGCAGATGATGACCAGCTGGATTTCCCACTGATTTACTGCTCTGCCAGAAACGGCATTGCCAAACTCCATATGAATGATGAAGGCAAGGACCTGGGGCCCCTCTTCGATGCCATTCTTAAATACTGCCCCTGCCCCGATGTGGATCCCGACGGCGGTCTGCAGGTTATGGTGACCACTCTGGAAGCCGATGATTATCTGGGCAAAGTAGCCATCGGTCGTCTGACCCGGGGTACCGCCAAACAGGGCATGCCGGTAGCCATCACCGATGGCACCAAGATCCGCAGCGACCATATCGGCTCCCTCTTCACCTGGCAGGGCATGAAACGGACCCCTGTACAGGAAGTCAAAGCCGGCGACATCATCGCCATGGCAGGCTTCAAGGATATCAACATCGGTGAAACCGTAGCCGATGCCACCAATCCGGAAGCCCTCCCGTCCATTCACATCGACGAACCGACCCTGTCCATGGTATTCCATGTCAACAAGAGCCCCTTTGCAGGCAAGGAAGGGGACTTCGTGACCTCCCGTCACATCCGTGCCCGTCTGTACAAGGAAATCGAAACCAATGTGGCTCTTCGCGTAGAAGACACCGATACATCCGATGCCTTCAAGGTGTCCGGCCGCGGCGAACTCCATCTCTCCGTACTTATCGAAACCATGCGCCGTGAAGGATTTGAACTGGAAGTTTCCAAACCCCAGGTTATTTACAAAGTCATCAATGGCAAGAAGTGCGAACCGCTGGAAAGACTGACCATTGAAGTGCCGCAGGAATTCATGGGCGCTGTCATGGAAGGCCTTGGCCCCAGAAGAGCGGAAATGATTTCCATGGAAGAACTGGCCGGCTACATGAAGATGGAATTCTCCATCCCTGCCCGCGGCCTCATCGGCTTCAGAAATGAACTGCTCACCACCACCAGAGGCACCGGCATTATGTACCATGTATTCCAGGGCTATGCACCCTACAAGGGCGATATTCCTGAAAGAACCAGAGGTTCCCTGGTTGCTTTTGAAGCAGGCGTTACCACGGCTTACGGCCTGAACTACATTCTGGACAGAGGCGAACTCTTCCTGGAACCGGGTGTTGAAGTCTACGAAGGCATGATTGTAGGCGAAAACTCCAGAGACCAGGATATGGACGTGAACCCCTGCAAGAAGAAGCACCTCACCAACACCCGTGCTTCCGGCTCCGATGAAGCCATCAAGCTGCCGCCATGCCGCAAGTTCACCCTGGAATCGGCACTGGAATGGATCAATGATGACGAACTGGTGGAAGTAACACCTAAGAGCATCCGCATGAGAAAGATGGTTCTTTCCCGCCAGGCCCGCTATAAGAATGCAAACGTAAAGAAGAGCCAGCAGTAAGGGACTTCTCTTTATGACAAAAAAGAGGCTGTGAAAAAATGGCAATCATTTCTTCACAGCCTTTTTTTGTGGCTTCCCGTCCGCCGTGGAACTATGACGCTCCGTTTTCATAGGAAACCATTGGCTTTTATGAAAGACAATGGATTCTATTTCCTTTGGTCCCGGGCTCTTTTAAAAGCTCTTAATTTTCTTTCCTTTCTGATATATAATAAAGATATACAGATTCTATTTGGAAGGGAGGACCTCCATGAAAAAGATTTTATGTATGGCCGCCGTCCTGGCACTGGCAGGCACAGGCATGGCCGGCGCCTTTGGCGGCATTATGGATACGGAAGCGGGGTATGGGTACAACAGTGCTGCCGACGGCATTCACAGCGCCCATATCGAAGTGAAGCCGATTCCCAAGGTGGCCGTAGGCGCGGAATACCGGCACTGGAACAACCGGGGCAATGAAACGGACGTATATGCCAAGTACAAAATCGGCCATTTCTACGTAGGTGCCGGCAACCGGAACTACTACGACAGGGATGCCAGAATGTTTGGCCTCATCGAAGGGAAAGCCAATGTGCTGGGTCCTTTGGATGCCTATGCAGGGCTTCTTGTGTCCAGCGAAGAGAGACAGTACAAGGCGGGTTTGAAACTGGACCTGGTGCCTACGGCCTTTGATATCGCTGTGAACTATACCTACTATGACAGAGATGACATTGATAATGAAGGCGGCCTGGGTGTAGGATTGAATTACCATTTCTGAAAATTGACAGCGAAAAAACGGCGTTCTCCGGGAAACGCCGTTTTTTTATTATCGGATGGTATATTCCTTTCCCGTTCCCGGTGCATAAACCAGGGTGGCCGTTTTCTGGGAGCTGTAATAGCCGGAGGTAATCTGCTTTCCTGTGACGGGATCATAGACATAGTACCTGGCAGGAACGGAAATGGGATCACCGGAATGTGTGGATATTCCGCCGCTGCTGTTGACCCGCCAGTTCCAGCCGGGGCTGCTGACTGCATACTTCGAAACCGGGCCGCTTTCAGCTGCGGAGTAGTATGCCAGAACGTAGTAATCGTCTTGGGCAGTTACTTCCCGTCCAATGGACCAGATGTCTCCTTCATGGAAAGGAACGTTGAGCGCTTGCGCCACCTGATTTCCTTCCGCAGTACCGGAATAGATGTAATGGGTGGAACCTGTATTCAGGAGAGCACCCAGTCCGCTGTTTCCCTCTGCAACGGCTTTGCCCACCAGGTCGGGAATGGAAAGGGGCGGCTCGTCCTCTTTTGCCGAATCCTTTGACCCTGCATTTTCCATGAGATTTCCTGCGTTGTTGAACACGGTGCGAATGGAATCGCCCATGAAGCTCTGCTGGTAAATCAGAAAACCGATGCCCACGATAATGGCCAGAAGAAGGGCGTATTCGATGAGATTCTGCCCTTTTTCACGGAATGGCTGTCCTTTTCTGCCCATAAAATTCACCTCTTCTTCCTTATGATTTCATCATTTTATCCTATGAATCCTTTTCTGTCTATCCCTGTTATGTGCGGACTGTATTTTTCCCCTCCGGCCCTTTTACCACCATGCCTGTGGTGCCGTAACCGAAGACGGCGGAGCTTCGCACATACTCATTGCTTTCCTCTCCGGTGGACGGATTGAATCCATACTTGGTTACATGAGCTACGGGAAGGGGTTTCCCGTGGGAGGCCAGTTTTGAATCGCCGGGGCCGTAGACGTCCCATCCGGTTTTGAATTTTGAAATAGGATAATTGCCGTTGTCGGCAGCGGAATAGTAAACCAGGACGTAAAGGTCTGTCTTCTTATTTGTCAGTCTTCCCAGAGACCAGGCGTCGCCTTCTGCATAGGGGATGCCCAGCTTTTTCGCCAGGGCGTCTCCAGCCCTGGTGCCGGAATGGACATATTCATTTTCCTTCAGGGACCAGGTACCCTTTCTGATGGCAGAACTGATGGAAGCAAGAAATGGCTTGTAGTCAGGAGAGGAAATGCGGGCGCCGGTTTTTAAAAGACTGTCTGCTTGGTTAAAAACGGTACGAATGGACGGAACCGGGCCGCTCTGATCATATATGTAAAAACCGATGGAAGTGATGATGGCCAGGAGAAGGGCATATTCTATGAGGTTCTGCCCCTTCTTCCCGGGAGGTATTGGGCTCTTCATGGTAAATCCTCCGGTTTCTTTCCTTACAAATGGATTTTATTCTACTTTGTCCCAGTCAGGGCGGCGGTCGCGGAATACGTTAATCCGGCTTCTTACCTCATGAATCACATCGGTATCCACCCGGCCGAAAGCGATATCTTCATCGTCTTCCAGATGGCATATATCTTCGCCCCAGGGGTCAAGAAGAAGAGATTCGCCGGCATATTCCGTATCTCCCGATTTTCCGGCCTGGTTTACGCAGGCCATGTAGAACTGGTTTTCAATGGCCCGGGCCCGGTTCAGGGTGACCCAGTGATGGTTCCTGATTTTAGGCCAGGCAGCGGGGACGAAGAAAAGGTCTACATCCATCAGGGCTTCCCGGCGGATGAGCTCGGGGAACCGGATGTCATAGCATATGGCCATGGAGCAGGAAAGACCATCCAGCTCAAAATGGGACAGGTGGTTTCCCATGCGGAAATACCCGGGCTCTCCGGACAGGGAAAAGCCGTGGATTTTGTCGAAGGAAGTGACCAGGTCTCCCTTGCGGTCAAATACATAGGACCGGTTGTAAATATCCTGTCCCACTTTCACGGCAGTGGTGCCGCCTACAATGTTCACCCCATGGGAGGCGGCTATGGAAGAAAGAAGGCTGCAGGTTTCCTTTCCTTCCTCATCGGCCAGCAGGGACAGGTTTTCCTTAGGGAAAAAACCGGTGTTCCAGGTCTCCGGAAGCACCAGGATGTCCGGCTTTTTTTTCATGGCCTTTTCCATCATGTCTCTGGCATGAGCAAAATTGACTTTGGGATTTCCCATTTCTACATGCATCTGCAGCAGTGCGATTCGTAATTTCATGGATAACCTCCTTGTGATAGTGTACTGGTGTACTGGTGAGCGGTTAGGATGTGTTCTCGAAAGCGGGGGAAACTTACCTGTCCGGGTTTATAGTGTCTCCGGCTCACAGCCCCCTGCCCTTTTCTTTCATTATATCATCGAACGATGGACTACGAAAAAACCTCCCGAAGGAGGTTTTCTTAATCGAAGAACTGGATGGACGCGTTCACCAGGTAAGCGGTGTCCAGAGTGCCTGCCGTTTCGTAGGAGGAATGCATGGCCAGCTGGGCAAGGCCGATGTCCACGGTGGGCATGGATACTTTGGTATTGGAAATATTTCCCAGAGTGGAGCCGCCGGGGTTGTCGCTCCTGTTAGTGAAGGTCTGCACAGGAATGGAAAGGTCCCGGCACAGTTCCTTGAAGCGGGCAGCCGAAAGACCGTCGGTGGCGTAGCGCTGCTGGGCATTGTACTTGATGACGATGCCGCCGTTGATGACAGGGCGGTTCACGGGGTCCGCATATTCCGGATGGTTGGGGTGGACGCTGTGGGCGTTGTCAGCAGAAATCATGAAGCTTCCTGCAGTCATGGCCATGGTTTCATCGTAGGAGAAGCCAAGGGAATAGGACAGCCTCTGGAGCACGGTGGCAAGGAAGGGGGAACCGGCGCCCTGGGCGGTGCCGCTTCCCACTTCTTCGTTATCAAAGAGGGCGTACACAGATATATGTTTTTCTTTTTTGCCCCGCATGAATCCGCGGAAGGCTGCAAAGGCGCACTGCAGGTCATCCAGTTTCGGAGATGAAATGAATTCCTTTTCTTCTCCCCAGATGGTGCCGGGCACCCGGCTGTAAAGGTAGAGGTCATGGGCCACAATATCTTCTGTCTTCACGTTGGCGGAAGCGGCAATGACGTCCATAAAGGAGGTCTTTTCCATGGCAAGGCCGTAGAGGGGAAGAAGGTCCTTCTGAACATTCCAGTCTTTCTTGTGGTTTACGTTCCGGTCCATGTGGATGGCTACGGAAGGAATGACCAGCATGGTGCCGTCTACGGCTGCCAGCTTCTGGGCCAGATGGCCGTTCTCACGGACAATGAGCCGCCCGGCCACGGAAAGGGGCCGGTCCAGCCAGGTGGACATGATCATGCCGCCATAGCCTTCTACGTTCAGCTTCACGTAGGGGCCTTCCTTAATTTCCGGATTTTCTTTGATTTTAAAGCAGGGGGAATCGGCATGGGAAGCCATGATATGAAAGGAGCGGGCCCCTTCATCCGGTACCGTGAAGGCGATGAGGGCGCTGCCGTTTCTGGTGACCACATATTTCCCGCCTTTTTCAATGTGCCAGGGGTCCTCTTCCCGGATTTCCGTAAATCCGGAATAGAGGAGGGCTTCCTTCACTCCGTGCACTGCATGAAATACGGAGGGGGAGCGGGCGATGAAATGAATGAGGTTTTCACCTACTTCAACTGTTGTTTCCGGCTTTTCCGCATTCATTATTTCTTATGGTTCACCTTTCTCTGGTATACGGCTTCTGCCATCTGGGCTCTTGCGCGGATGACAGGGTTATTGGTATTGATGGAGGTGGGGGTGAAATTGCTGGTATAGTGGAGGGTGTTCGTTTCCTTTTCCATTTCTACCACCTGAATGGTGCCGGCCGTGCGGTCATAGGCATAGGTGTAAGTGCAGGTGCCGCCGTCGATGGCTTCCACAGCTACGAAATGGAGGATTTCGTGGCCGTTGGTAGTGGTCTTGACTTTGGTTTCGTCCATGTCGATGGAAATGGTATCGTTATATTTCCAGTAATTTTCAGCAGAAACAGTCATGGAGCCTGCGGCAATGGCAGCAGCCAGGCCCAGGGCAATCATCATTTTTTTCATAGGGCTACTCACTTTCCCGGGAAAAATCAGTTCCCGTTACCATAATGAAATCTATATTATTATAACATATGAGAAGAAAAGACAAAAAGAGATTCAGGAAGCAGCAGGATTGTAACCGCTGCCTGCTGCCGGTCTTTCGCGTCTTCTCTGCATTTTCCATGAGGGGTTAAAGTTCTGCGCACAGGCTGCCTGCCAGATTCATAGCCCGAGGCAGCGCCGCCACCTGCTGGACCTTTCCCCTATGCTATAATAGACAGTAAAGCAAAAAAAGGAGGGCCCATCATGAATTACGGATTTATTGTTTCCTATGATGGAAGCCGCTATGAAGGCTGGCAGCGGCAGACGAGGACGAAGGACACGATCCAGGGGAAACTGGAGGACGCGCTGGAGAGGATTACCGGGGCCAAGGGGCAGGTGATCGGTGCCGGGCGGACCGATGCCGGTGTCCATGCTCTGGGGCAGTATGCCAATGTCCATCTGCAGGAGAAATATGACCTGAAGATGCTGCAGGATGCCTGGAACCGGGCGCTGCCTGATGATATTTCCATTCATGGCCTTGCAATCAGGGACGAAAGATTCCACAGCCGCTTTTCGGCG
>ERZ779898.527-NODE-527-length-17092-cov-2.798321_pt1 | contig 17092 bp, 14 predicted proteins | sample MGYA00511902_ERZ779898 | MGnify/ENA primary metagenome ERZ779898 (study PRJEB29588, sample SAMEA2144588) | human gut metagenome | biome: human gut; feature: human-associated habitat; material: faeces | place: Denmark | collected 2008/2010 ...
TCATCTGTTTTTCTTCCTCTTCGCTATGTGGATATATAAACACATCTTCACTATAGTTTTAAAGCATTTTTTCATTATGTAAAGTTCATTCCCGCCAAATGATTGGTTATATCTTTAGTTATCTTACTGGCCCCATAATACATCGTATCATTTGTTCCATTATTATGAGATATATTTGGCGTTATTACTACAATACTATATTGGGGATTATCTGCTGGAAAGTAACCGGCAAAAGTTGAAGTAATTGTAGCAACATCAACTTTACCATCAAGGTCACTATCATAAAATGATTCACTTGTGCCAGTTTTTCCGGCGGCGTTAACTCTTTTATCAACATAAATGCGTCCTGTTCCTTCACTTAAAACAAGTTTTAAACCTTCTCTAATTCTTTCTAAATAAATGTGTTCTAAATCAATTTCATTTAGTACTTTTGATGTATTTTGAACAATAACTTCATCACCATTTTTTATTTCTTGCATTAAACTTAAAGATACCCGCTTTCCTGTTGCTAAAGAATTAATATATTGCAGTATTTCAACTGGAGTATAAGTATCATATTGACCAATTGCTAAATTTAATAAAAGATCATCTGCAACAGTTTTACCAATAATGCCAGTTTGTTCTCCAGGTAAATCAATTTCTGTTTTAACGCCAAGGCCAAAACTTGCTAGCATATTGCGATAAATATTGAAGTGTTCTTCAGTAGCATTAAGTTTTATATTGGGTTTATAAGTATTACCAGTAAGACCAATAGCTATTAAATACTGATAATAATTAGATGAATTAGCTAAAGCCGTTAAATCGTTGATTCGTCCTAAACTTTTAAAACTACATTTTTCGGGAACTAAATAAAGTTTTACACAAGAATCGGTAATATACTTGCCCATTTCAATTAAACCATATTTATAACCAACAGCTATTGTTGCCCCTTTAACAGCAGAACCAATTGTAAAAGATTTATTAATAGTATTAAGAGAAATATCACTCCAAGTATCATCATCATTGCGACGAATTCCGGCGATAGCAAGAATACTACCGGTATTTGGATCACTTACTAAAGCATAAGAATCTTTATAATAATCAGTATTAGGATATTTATCCCCAAGAACTATTTTATCTTTAATAATTTCTTCTACTTTTAGTTGTAAATCAATATCAATAGATAAAACTAAATCATTGCCTCTTTTTTCTTCTGATATTAGCGCTAATGTATTATCACTATTAACTAAATATTTAGCTTTAGTTCCTTTTAGATATTCTTCATATTCTTCTTCTAAATAGCTTAAGCCAACAGTATCAGTAAGTTCATAGCCAAGAGTTAAGTATTCTTCCTTTTTTTCTTCCGGAATTAAGCCAATACTTCCAAAAATATTTTTTAAAGTATCGCCATAAAGATATGTCCTTTCCCAAGATAATTCTCCAGTTATTCCTGGAATATTACTTTCCATTGTTTTAGCATATTCACTTTCAGCAACATTTTTTAAAATTAGTTTTTTATTATAAATATAACCATCATTCATTAAACTATAAATATAAGCACTTTTAGAATCTTCTTCACTAAATTGAGCTAGCATATCACTAGTAATGCGTTCTTTTTTTAATTTATTAAGTTCTGCAGTAGTTATTTTTCGTTCTTCTAATAATTGGTACTCTTCTTCAGTAATTAAAAATTTACCATTATCATTTAATACTAGCCAGTATTCTTTTAAAGTGTTTTCATCAGCTGAGTTAATAGTTAAAATACTAGCTAACTTTTGCGCAATAGCAATTTCTTCTTTGGTAGTTATACCTTTTATTTTATTATAATAGATGGTTTTAACTCCAATATTATCCACCAAAACATTACCAGATTTATCTAAAATTCTTCCTCTTGGTGCACTACTTCCAGTTATATATATTTGTGTTTTAGACATTAATAATTTTTTGTATTCATCTTGCTTGCTATGAATAGTTAATAATCTGATAGCTAGAATGCCAAATAAAAAAATAATTGTTAGGTAATAAAAACATCTTCTTTTTTTCATACTATTAGTATTTCTTTTTAAAATAAATTCATACAATATATTAGGTGAAAAATATGTATAGTATTATTGAAAGATACATGAGTATGTTAAAAAAAGAAGATGTTTTTAACTTTGCAGTTAGTAAAAATATATTTTTAAGTAATGAAGAATTAAATTTTACTTATGCATTTATTAAGAAAAATTGGCAAGATATTGTTAAAAACCCCAATTTATTTGAAATAGAAAAATATAAAAATAGATTTAGCGAAGAAAACTTTAAAAAAGTAAAACGGCTATTTAAAGAATATCATCAAAAATTTGGATCATTTTTATAAAGTTCTTCTAAATCTTGTTCTAAATTAGGATTAAATTTCTTACTCTTAATCATATCTATTTCTAATTTATATGGAGGGTATTTACCTACCCATGGTGTTTCTAAAATTTTAGGAACATCTTTTAATTTAGAATTGTATAAAACATTAATTAAATTATCAAAACCAATAGTACCATAACCAATATTAGCATGACGATCTTTGTGAGAACCAATTGGATTTTTACTATCATTTATGTGAATGCATTTTACTTTATCTAAGCCAATAGCATTATCTAAATCATTTAAATAAGAATCAAACTCAGCAATGTCTACTCCTGAATCGTTTAAATGGCATGTATCTAGACATAAACCTACTTTATTTTTTAAAGTTATATGGTTTAATATTTCTTTTAGTTCATAAATATTTATACCACATTCTGTTCCTTTACCAGCCATGGTTTCTAACAAAATCATTGGCTTAGTATCAGAATCTAGAATATTATTAATAGCATCAGCAATATTATATAATGCTGTCATACGGTCTAACTTTAAGGAATTACCTGGATGAATCACGATATAATTTATCCCCATTTGAGTGATACGATTTATTTCGTTTTTGATAAAACTTATTGAAAAATTCCAAGAATCCTCTTTTTCACGATTAGCTAAATTTATTATATATGGAGCATGACAAATAACATTATTTATATCTATACCATGATTTTTCATGTATTCATGGGCTTCTTTAGTTAAGTCTAGATCAATTTCTTTTCTAATTGTATTTTGGGGAGCTCCAGTGTAAAACATAAATGTATTTGCTCCAAAGCTTATAGCAATTTTTGCTGAACCTAATAATTGATTAGTATTAAAACTAACATGAGATCCTATAATCATTTTACTTCACCAAAAATATTATAACATAAAAAATAGAACTATTAAAAGTTCTATTTTTATGGACAAGTAGCTAAATCACTTTGTTCAGGGTCATATTCTACAACATTTTCTTCAGTAATTTCTTCATTAGTTGTGCCATTAAAGGTACCATCGTATTTAATATCGGTTCCTGCACCATAAACCATCCAAGTATCTTCTTTTTCTAAGAACACATAATATATGTGAATATTACCTTTCTTTTGAACTACTACTTTACCAGAATAGTCATCGTCAAGTTCTGTATAACCACCAGCATAAAGGTCATCAATAGTAACACATTCTGTATCACCATCATTAGCAGGAAATCCATCTCCACCAGTTAAACTAGAACTCATGAAATAGGCTTGGGCAGCATCTATGGCTCCATTTGCTTCAATAGCAAATGATTGACGTCTTGCTCTTTCCATTTGAGGCAAAACTGCTTGAACAGCAATCAACATAACTATAGCCAAAACTACAATAACCGCCAACAATTCAACTAAAGTAAACCCTCTTAAATTTTTTTTATTTTCATTCATGTTCTATCCACCTCTCTATGGTAAATATACTATATTTTTTGATGTTAGTCAATATGTTTTTGTTTTATTTTAAAATATTTAAATCCGAAGATATTAAGTCGATATTTTCTACTACATTATTTATTTTATCACTTAAACGTTCATTATACGTTTTTTTCATGTTTTCAGTAAATACTTTATAATCTATATTACCTCGATTTAATTCTTTAATTAAATATGAGTGCTCTTTAAGACGCATATATTCTTTAGGATTATTTTTAAAAGCCATTTGTAAATGTAGTTGCATTAATCCTCAAAAAATTTATTTAATGGTCTCGGAGCAACTGGTCCTTTAGTCAAATTGTTTGGCATATTTTGGGGAGTTTTTTTAGTTAAGTCCTGAACAAAATCGATAGCTTTTTGAGCGGTATTGATGTGACTTTTAATTGAGTTTACGTCAACATTTTTAACCATATTAGTAATTTTACTAATGCTATCAGTTATATTTCTTTCGCCATTTAGAATATATTTATTCCATATAGTTTCATCTTCACCATAAATATCATATAACTCATAAAATTTCTGCCACGTCATTTGGCCACTTTGAACATATTTTATAAGTTCTGGCTTGGTTCTAACAAAATTTTTAAATGCTTCATTTTTCATATAAAAAATCACCCATTAAATTTTATGTATTTAATGAGTGATTTATCCTATATTTTAAAGTCTTCAATAAATGATGCAAAAGATAATTGTTCGTTTTCTTTTTTATCTAATTCCTTTTTGGGCGTATCTTCTTGGTTATTATTTCTATTGAGCAAATTTATTTCTTCTGCTTTTAAAGTCCACAAATCAACTCTTTTTTTAGTAATAGTACTACCGGTACTATTAATATCCATTATAGGAATCTCGCTATTTTTTATTTCATTTAAATCATTATCAATTTTACACAAATTGACATCTCTACTAGTCGTTAAATAGGCAAAATTTATTTTGTAATCTTTTGTTTTGGCTTTTTTAAATAACATATTGCCTTTTTTTGCTCGAGAAATATAAACTAAATCGGTTAATTTAAGTCTTTTACCAGTATTAAGATTGGTATAAACATTTAAGTATTCATCTTCTTCTTTAATAGTAGAAGCATATATAACATAATCGTCCTTTAAATTTATTCCTTTAACTCCACTGGCTTTGACCCCTACAACAGGGATTTCCGATGTTTTGAACCTTAAATATAAGCCATTATTAGTTACAAATAAGGTATCTTCCTTATAGATGCTTACATTGATTAATTCATCATCTTCTTTTAATTTAATAGCAGTTAGAGGTTTAGAATATCTTGTTACTTCAAATTGGGATAATGGCACTTGTTTAGTTAAACCATTTTTGGTAAATAGAACGACATTTTTTTCTTTATCTTTTAAAATCATGCTTGCCACTATCTTTTCATCTTCTTTAATAACTACGGTATTACTAATGTGTTTACCTAAATCTTTCCATTTACATTCGAGAATCTTGTGAACAGGAATATATAAATAATTACCTAAATTAGTAAATAGTAGTAAAGTATCTTGAGTACTAACAAAATATTTACTTTTAACAAAGTCTCCTGGTTTTAAAGCAGTCTCTTCATCGGAAGAATTATAACTTTTTTGACTGACCCTTTTGACATAGCCTTCATTAGTAACAACAACTACTACTTTTTCATTAGGAATCATTTCCTTCATATCAACTTTAATTTCGGTTATTTCATCCCGAATTTCAGTTTTTCTAGGTATAGCATAATTTTTCTTAACTTCTCGAAGCTCCGATTTCATAACTAGTTTCAATTTGTTTTCATCATTTAATATTTCTTCACATTCTTTTATTAACTTTTGATATCTTTCACATTCTTCTTGAAGAGTTACAATATCTGTATTAGTTAATCGATAAAGTTGTAATGTAACAATTGCTTCTGCTTGCTCGATAGTAAAACCATATTTTTCTACTAAATTAGTTTTAGCATCCCCTTTATTTTTACTTGCCCGTATTGTTTTTATAACTTCATCAAGAATAGAAATAGCTTTGATTAGACCAGTTACAATATGATAATTTTTCTGATAATAAGCTAAATCAAATTCCGTTCTTTTAGTAATAACTTCTTTTTGATGAGCAATATAAGCATCGAGAATTTCTAATATTCCTAAAGTTTTCGGCGTTCTATTTACTATAGCTACGCAATTATAATTATATGATACTTGTAAATCAGTATTTTTAAGCAAATACATTAAAATTAAATCTTTATTAGCACCATTTTTTAAATCGATAACAATTCTTAGGCCTTCACGGTCTGTTTCATCGCGGACTTCAGCGATTCCGTCGATTTTTTTGTCAATACGAATTCCTTCAATCTTTGTCACTAAATTTTGCTTGTTGACATCAAAAGGTATTTCACTAATAATTATTTGTTCTTTGCCCTTTTCTTTTTTAAATTCATATTTACTTTGAATAATTACTCGGCCTCGCCCAGTTTTAAAAGCATCGATAATTCCTTGTTTGCCTTCGGCGATACCACCGGTAGGAAAATCTGGTCCTTTAACAATTTCTAGAATGGTATCTAAATAGCAATTGGGAGAATCAATTCTTTTAATAGTAGCATCAATTATTTCTCCAAGATTGTGGGGAGGAATATTGGTAGCGTAACCTGCTGAAATCCCGTTAGTTCCATTCACTAGCAAATTTGGAAATTTCGCCGGCAAGACTGTGGGTTCAAGCAGACGATCATCAAAATTAGGGGCCCAAGCAACTGTATTTTTATCTAAATCGCGAAGTAACTCACAACTAATGGGAGCAAGTCTTGCTTCGGTATAACGATAAGCTGCAGCAGGATCACCATCCATTGAACCATTATTACCATGGATATCAATTAAAATATGATTTTGTTTCCACCACTGAGACATTCTAACCATTGCATCATATACTGATGAGTCCCCATGAGGATGGTATTTCCCTAAAACATCTCCGACAGTTGTAGCACATTTTAAATATCCTTTATCCCATGTATTACCATTTTTAAACATTGCATATAAAATTCTTCTTTGAACGGGTTTTAAACCATCTCTTACATCCGGTATGGCCCGATCTTGAATTATTTCTTTAGCATATTTAGCAAAACGATCCCCCATAATTTCTTCGAGGGAATAATCTTCAATTCTTTTTATTATATTTTCCATTTATTATATACACCCCTATACTGCTCGATAATTATCTTCCATGGTAAATACGACATTCTCATTTATCCATTCCTTGCGTGGCTCAACTTTATCTCCCATTAAAACGTTAACCCGTTTTTCAGCCAAGGCTGCATCAGTAATATTTACACGTATTAAACTACGAGTATCAGGATTCATTGTTGTATCCCAAAGTTGATCAGGATTCATTTCTCCTAGACCTTTATAACGTTGAATAGAATATTTACCAGTATTATCTTTCTTAATTTCATCTAATTCTTCATCACTATATGCATAAAATTTCTTCTTGCCATAATCTAATTTATATAACGGTGGCATAGCAATATAAAGCTTACCTGCTTCAATTAAGCCTCGCATATAACGATAAAAAAATGTTAAAAGTAATATTTGAATGTGGGCTCCATCGACATCGGCGTCGGTCATAATAATTACTTTATCATAATTAGAATCAGCAACATCAAAATCAGATCCAACCCCTGCTCCAATAGTATAAATTAGAGTATTGATTTCTTCATTTTTCATTAGTTCTTCCACACTGGTTTTTTCACTATTGATTACTTTTCCACGTAAAGGAAGAATTGCTTGGAATTTACGGTCTCTTCCTCCTTTAGCAGAACCACCAGCAGAATCTCCTTCGACTAAAAATAGCTCATTAATTTTTGCATTTTTGCTTCCTGCTGGAGCAAGTTTACTCGATAAATTGCGTTCTTGTTTATTTTTAGACTTACCATTTCGTGCTTCTTCGCGAGCTTTACGAGCTGCTTCTCTAGCCACCTTACTTTTCATAGCTTTATCTAAAATAGTCATGGCTACTTCTTTATTTTCTTCTAAATAAAATTTTAATGCTTCATAAGTAACACTTTCAGTAACACTCCTAGCTTCAGGAGTTCCCAATTTACCTTTGGTTTGACCTTCAAATTGCAATAATTCTTCTGGTATTTTTAAACTGATAACAGCAGAAAGCCCTTCACGAACATCACTACCATCCAAAGATCCATCTTTCGATTTAAATACATTATTATTTTTAGCATAATCATTAAACGCTTTAGTAATACCTGTTTTAAATCCTACTTCATGAGTACCACCATCAGTCGTTTTAACGTTGTTAACAAATGATACAATATTTTCATTATAAGTATCAGTATATTGCATAGCAATGTCTACTTCTATTTTGCTTTTGGTATTATTAAAATTTATAACCTTATGCAAAGTATTCTTTCCTTCATTCATGTATTCAACAAAACTTATTAAACCATTTTCATAATGGAATTTGGCTTGTTTTTTATCTTCTTCATCGATTACTTCAATAGTAAGGCCACTTAACAAAAATGCACTTTCTTGCATTCTTTCCGTAATTGTCGTATAGGAAAATTGGCAATTTTTGAAAATTTCAGGATCAGGCAGAAATTTAACAATTGTCCCAGTTTTATTACTTTTACCCACTGTTTTAAGAGGTGTTTTTACTATACCACCATTTTCAAATTCAATCATGGAAATAAAGCCATCGCGATAGATTACAACTTGCATTTCTTTACTTAAAGCATTCACAACTGATGCTCCGACGCCATGTAGTCCTCCGCTTACTTTGTAACCGGATTCACTAAATTTACCACCAGCATGTAAAATAGTATAAATAACTTCTGGAGTACTTTTTCCTGATGCATGCATGCCAATTGGAACACCACGGCCATTATCTGCAACAGTAATACTGCCATCTTTGTTAATAATTACTTTAATATAATTACCATAGCCATTAATAACTTCATCGATTGAGTTATCAACTATTTCCCAAACAAGATGATGAAGTCCCCGTTTGTCAGTTGATCCAATATACATACCAGGACGTTTTCGAACTGCTTCTAAGCCTTCTAAAATTTTTATCGATGTTTCATCATATTTTGCCATATCTTTTATTCACCTAGTCCATTATAACAATAAAAAAGCAATAAAATCAACATTTTATCGCGTTTTTACGTTAAAATACTCTGAGTTTTAATTGCCTGCACAACTAAAGAAATTGATGAGCATTGTGATAAGTTAAAAGAAAGAATTGAATTCTTTGATAAAAATTGCTAGTACAGAGTTGCAAAAATTGATATTTAAATTATATTTTGATATTATTAAATTGTCAGTTGGTAGTATTACAACTGATGTTGTAAGCAATTCCGAGCAGTATTAGGAATTGTTTTTTATGCAAAAATTTAGTAAATAAAAAAGTATGAAAATTAATCCATACTTATCTTGAACGACCTTTACTAGGGTTATCCATTTCAAAAGAATATAATCTTTCAAGTTGCTCTTCGGTAATATCAATTACTCTACCACCTCTAGGATTTATCCTTGTTCCACCAAATACAATCCAAATTGCATCCATAGGTTTTTCAGGCATACTAGCTTCTCCATCAGTAAAAATAATTTTATTCTCTACTCTTCTTGAAAAAGCACCTACTGCAACATCAAAATCAGTTCCTCCACCACCTTGAAATCTCATATTTTCTATATCTTCTTCAGTTCTTATTTCGTGGAAACCATAAAATTCAGTATCAAAGCAACCTACTTTTACTCTTGAATGTTGAAGAATATTTTTACACTCTCTTAAGAAGTTTTTTAATAATACCTCATTAATTGAACCACTTGTATCTAAAACTATTTCAGTTTCTGGCATAGGTTGCTCTTCTAAATTGGCAGATACAACACCATCTTCAATATAAGCATTTCTATAAGACCAATCAACATCATATTTAATTGCTTCTCTTAATACATATCGCCAATCTATTAAAGGTTTTGCTCTACCTATATCAGTAACTGTTCTAATATCTCTATTAGTTGTAGTTCCTGCTTGTGTCGCTTGTTTAGCAATTGCTTCTTTTAATTCCTCTAGTTCTCTCTTTTTTTCCTCTAGATTTTTCTTAAAAGCATCTTTCTCTCCTAAACCTTCGCATTCCTCTTGTTTCTTCTCAACTTCAGTTTTATCTTCTTTTTTTTCTGTTTTATCTTTATTAAATAATTTATCGAATAAACTTTCTTTTTTCTTACCTTTACTTTGCTCTTCTTTGTGTTTCTTTACAGCATCTTCCCACATACTATGTGTATCGTGTCCAACATCTTCTTTAGTTTCTTCGTGTTCATCTTGCTCTCCAGATGTTCCACCTGTAGAACTACCTTTTTCTTGTTGTTCACTTTGTTCAGATGAACTTCCACCACTTTGTCCACCGGTTTGTTCTTTTTGGTCTGGTTGTTCTTCACCAGAACTTCCACCACCACTCTGACCGTTTTGTTGTTGACTTTCTTGGTTTTGTGAGTTTTGACTTTGACCATTTTGATTTTGTTCATTTTGGTTTTCTCCACTACCACCTTGTGATTGTTGTTGTTGTTTTTTCTCTTCTAATAACTTTTCATATAATTGTTCTGCATCATAATTAATTGCTTCTGCAATATCAACACCACCATCAATCATTTTTAATCCATCTCTTTTAAGAAAAGCATTTATTACTGCATCAGTTGCAATATTCCAAATTTGATGATCTTTACCTTCACTTCTTAAAATATGATTAAAAGCAATATGGCAAACTTCATGAGTAAACACAAATGTCTGTTGTTCAACACTCAAACTTTCTAAAAAATCTGGGTTATAATATATTGTTTTACCATCTGTACCAGCATTTGTTATTCCTCTATTTTCCTTATAATCAACACTTGCTACTACACTACCGAAAAAAGGATATTTAACAAGCATTTTTCTTTTTAAAGCGGCAATATCATATTTCATACTTTAACCTCATATTTGAGCTACTAATGAGTAAATTTCTTCGCTTATTTTATCCTTATTAACTTCTTTTGCAGTAACAATTATTACACAATCTTTTGGTAATTCAAAAGTAGATATTTTTCTATGCTCTAATAATTCAATAAACTTTAATTGTTCTTCTTTATTAATTGAGTCAATTAAATCAATTACTAATACTTTAGAATTATTAATAGTAACTAATTCATTATACCATTTAGGTGGCATATAATCTGCTCCATCATAATGACCATTTAATTCTTTTGCATCAACATCTGCTGATATTACTATTGCACCAGGAATATCTTTACCAGAAATAAAATTAACTAATATTGGTGCTACATTTGCTTTAATGTAAGACATTAACAATTCTTTTTTATTTTCCATTATCTTCTTATACCTCCTCCTGGCATATTTGCAAGTTTTGCTTCTGCAATTCTTTCTAGTCTTGATTCATCCCCATGTATCCATAGTGCATCAAAAATTGCACCAAACTCTGCACCTAAACCTGTTACAAAACCTCTAACTTTATCAAGATGTTCTTCTTCTACTTGAGATAATCCCATAGTAGTTGCATATCTTTCTGCAGTATTTAAATTTTGAATATCTCTGTCAGTATAATTTCCATTTATTACATCATCTAATGTAATTACTTGTTGATTACAGAATTGAACGAATTCTCTAGTAATATCTTCTCCAACTAATGCTCTCAACATTTCAGGACTACCTGTTGCATAAAGCATTTTTGAAGCCATTTCCCATTTTCTAGGATCTGCATTTGGAGTTTCTCCATTATATTCACTTCTTAATGTTTCGCCTTTCTTATATGCGATATAAGAATAAATTGCAGGATGTATATTATGTTCACTTGCCCATTTCAACCAACTTTCGGTTGTTGTTTTAATATAAACATGAGCAAATCTATTGAATAATGGTTCTGCTAATTGATTTGCCGCTAATGAATCTTTCATATCATTTCCTGCTGCAACAATTCTTGCATTATCTGGTAATTTCCAAATACCATTAACTTCTCTATCTAATACTATATTAAATGCTATACCTTGAATACTTGGTAGTGCATTTGTAATTTCATCTAAAAATACAATATGAAATCTATCTGGCTCTTTTTCGCATTTTTCTTCTAATTTTTTTAACCAACTTGGCTTAACATCAATCATCTCACCTGTTGCTTGATTGTAAACACTTTTACCATTTAAACTTTCTGGAGTAGCATTACGAAGATAAATAATTACACAATCTGGGTCTATTTGCTTTACTCTAGCACTTTTACCTTCAGAAGAAGGTCCATGTAAGAATACTGCAACACCACTTTCGATTGCTCCTTTTATAATTTGTTCTTCACTTACTTGTCCAAATTTTAATCCATATGGATTTCTTCTCTTTTCAAGTCTCTTTTGTTCTTCTTCGTATTGTTTCTTTTCTTCTGGTGTCATTTCCTTAACAACACTAGGTACCATATCTCTAGCAAAAGATGTATTCAAATATTGGTACATTTCAGTATTTTTAAAATCACCATTATATTGTCTATCATTACAAAATCTAATTCCAGAAGCTAACAAAGTTTTGCTAACTAGCATTTTTGCTCTATCATCAACAATCCATTTTATTGGAGATACTTCCAACCACACATACATTCCAGGATGTACTGTAACTCCATTAGATAATTTAAAGTTTTCATTAGTATCATTTGATTTTACTCTTACATAGCGTTTTCCATTATATTCAAATTCTTCATGTTGAACAGGACTAAATCTTTCTGAATTTGCATCCCATCTTCTAGAATCTGTAGTATATGTTTTTCCAGTTCTTCTCAACACACCTGCTTGGAATGAATCATCAAGAATTCTACCCAAATTGGTATAAACTGCATATTGTGGATATTCGCCATACTCAACTTCCAAAAATCCGTGTCTTCCCTTCACTCCGTTCATGGAGATGTCAGAGATGTTTGAGAACGGTAAAGCTGGGCGAACGGCACCGGAACGCTTACCAGCAAGCGTATATGTACGATTACTTTCTTCGTTGACACCACGAACGTTCCCATAGCCATCGGAAGAAGATAAATACCACCAACCAGTTCTACCTCTCATTGAATTATCTCCATCTACATGATAATCACTAGATACATAAGCACCTAATAATATAGCAAAGTCGGAAATAGCACATTTTCTTCCCATTTTCTTTATAACATCTATCTGTTGACTTCCAAAAGTTTGTTCTTCTGAAAGTAAGGTAAATTCATTATTATTAAAGTTCATTTTTCCACCTCTTCTTGCTTATACATATATTTTAACATATTTCCACGAATTTTATATGATTTTGCTATTTATTTATAAAAATTATTTTTATTGTAAAGGTTTGGTTTTATTTAAAAAACTTAAACTTTCAGAGACTGCTGAAAAAGTAGTAAAAATAAAATCAAGATAATTAGATATTTAATCTAAAATCTTGATTTTTATATTGTTATTAAAAAATCCAAGGGGCTGTTGAATAATTAAGTAATTAATTATTTGACAGCTCTCTTTTCTTTTTTTATTGCCAAAACAAAAACTAGAATTTTCTTCTAGTTAAAATAACTTAAAAAAATTTTTTAAATATATTTTAGCACATTTTTTGTCTTTGGCTAATTTATTCTTGAAATTTTATTATTTTTTAGTACTAAATAATTTAAAGATTAACATTTAAAGAAATTAATTTTTTTAGACTGCACCACTGACTTGGCCACTGACTTGGCCACTAACTTGACCACTTTGCAGATGCTTATCCATTATATTATTGTTTCTAAATACAACTTTAAAACTATCTCTTTCTTCATAGAATTTTGGTTCTGGCAATCAGTACTTTTAAATATAATTACATCAATATATTAAACAAATAGTGAAACTGTCAAACAATGTTGGCAGTTTTACCATTAAATCATTTATTATTTTTATATTCCTCAATGGCTACTATTATTTTATATATGCTTGTATGAGGATTACTTCTAAATAAATCTTCATTGTCATTTATTATTTTTTGGTCAATATTTAAAGCTGTCTTTTTGGCTTCTTCTAACATTTCTATAATACTCTGATACATATCCATATTTTCTTTGTATATTCCATTAATTTTTTCTAGTTCTTTTTTTACATCTTGACTAGTTGAAAACTTTAATTTATTTTTTCTATAATGCATTAAATACCATATTTCAAATGTCGGTGCAGATGTAATTATCTCGATATTGTATTTTTGACATTTAGGAATTATTTCTTCTATCTTTTTTATACGATTTTCATTTAGGTCTGTATCAATTACTAGAAATATTTTACATTCATCTTCCGATTTTATATCCTCGTTATTTATATAATTTATTAAATCTTCTAACATTCCTTCAGGATCCGTGCTATTTCCAGATGAAAATTGAATTCTTAAATCTCTACTGGCAAAATGTCGAAAATAAAGATATTCTGAAGATTTTTTTCCACCTTCAGTACATATCACAATTAACGGTTTTTTCTTTTTTGAAACTATTTTTCTTCTAGCCACGAGTCAATGTCTTTTATAAATGGAATAGCACCATATCTGCCATTTATATATCCTTTCTCTATATTTTCTTCCTTTCTAACGCTAAAGGAATCTAATGGATATAACTCTGAATTACCTGTTAAAACATCTTTTTCAGTAAACCAAATTTGGTCTCGGCGGAATAAATCTAAACTCAGCAAACTTATAGCATGAGTTGTAAATATTAACTGACTATTTTTAGTATTTAATTTTTCATTATTAAATAATTTAATAATATATTTGACTAATGCGGGATGCAAACTCTTTTCTAATTCATCAACAATTATTATTTTTGTTTTTTCAAAGGCTCTTTTTAATATCGGAGCAAGAGCAAATAAAATTTTTGTTCCTGAGGATTCATCCTCAAAATCTAATGTATATATTTTTTTTTTAATTTGAGAATCGGTTATTTCATGATCCAGCGCTATTTTTACACTTTTCGTTTTTAATGGTCCTTGTTTTTGATTATTTATTATAAACGATGAGTTTTCAACATCTCTTTCTTCATAAGAAACACGCAAATCTTTAATGAAAATATCAGTTTCTTTTAATAGTTTTAAAGTAAATTTTTTTAAATCTTCATCATTATTACTATAATTAATTAAATCTTTGTCTAGCATTGAATCAAAGGAACTGTAGGTATCAATAGAGTTTAAAAACCATAAAAATGCATCTTTTGTTTTTTCGTAATTCCATGTTGTAGCTGAGGTTAAAAAAAGTTTATTCTCAGTATTTTTAGAAGCAATTGATTCTAAAGTTTTTCTATCACTATTAATAAAATTATATTCTGTAGTGTTTTTACGAGTAAATATGTTAGTAGGTTTTTGGCTATAATATGCATCTAATGATTCCTTATATATTTTATCCTCATCAGCACTAAAAAAATATCTATATTTTATTTTATTAGCAATAAAAATAAATTCAAATTCACTAGGACTATTATTGGTATCTTCTGAAAACAAAAAAGGCTTTAAAATATCCCATTTTCCTCCAAGTGGTATCACACTAGAGTTTCTAACCATTAAAATAGCAGTTGTAAATGCTTTTATCAAATTTGATTTGCCTGAAGCATTTGCACCATATATTACTGCTGTTTTTAATAATTCTTCATTATTAAAAGTAAAAGTATTTTCTTCATTTTCATTTCCGATTACCTTTTCTAAAGACAAAGTAACTTTTTCTTTAAAAGATAAAAAATTTTTTACGCTAAATTCTATAAGCATAAATACCCCTCCCTATCAATATTATATACTTAAAAGCCAAAAATGTATACATATTTTTTGCATTTTTGCAAATTTTATGCAAATATTAGAAGAATAATTCAATTTACAGAATTATTCTTTATTATTGCAAAGCCAATCCTTAATATCTACTATTTGGATACCTTCATAAGTAAACATATCATGATGTGTCCTTGCAATTATCATTTTAGGATAGGCATCCCTTATTTTAAGCAATGGAGTTACTTCTCTTTTGAATGTTTCATTTTCAAAATCATTACCTAAATCACTAGATACTTGAATATATATTTTTTCATTTCTTTTACTAGCTACAAAATCTATTTCCTTATCATATAATATACCAACATAAATTTCATATCCTCTTCTAATTAATTCCATAGCAACAATATTTTCATATATACTACCATAGTTCATATTCTTAGTTCCTTCTATAGCATATTTAACAGCATGATCAGATAAATAATATTTATCTTGAGTCGCCAAATACATTTTTCCTTGAATATCATATCTTCTAACTTTATAAAAAGCAAAAGCGTCACATAAATATTTTGTATATGTTCCAACTGTCTTATCATTGACATCCATTTTATTACTTTTCAATGTTTCTGTAATACTTCTGTAAGAAGTTATTCTAGAAACATTATCTATTAGAAAGTCACTTATACTATCCATTAGTGGTATATTTTTTATTTTATTTCTATTAACTATATCTCTAACAATTAATGTTTTATAAACCTCTTTTATATAATCATATTTTTCTTCTAACTCCTTATATAAATATGATCCAGAAAAACCGCCTTCTAAAACAAATTTATCAAAATTATTATCATTATTTTCATAATCATAATATTCTAGAAATTCTTTATAAGAAAATGGATATACTTCAATACTAAATTGTCTTCCTGTAAAAAGTGTTGCTAAATCACTAGATAGTAAAAAAGCATTAGAACCAGTAATATAAATATCATATTTTTTTTGAGCATGAAAATTATTAATAGCATTTTCAAATCCATCACACATTTGAACTTCATCAACCATAATATAATTATTTTTATTTGGTTTATATAAGTCATCAATGTATTCAATTAATTTCTTATATTCTTTTAAATCTTCAAAATCGACCAAATTATAATCGATAAATATTATATTGGCATCTTTATCATTTTCTATTATTACCCTACAAACGTACAAATTTTATTTCATATAAACTACAAAACGCAACAAAAGGACATAAAAAAAGCATCGGCCTGGTAAAACCGATGCTCTAACACATTTATCAAAAAAACAGACTCTTCTGCTTCTGATGTACTCTAAGCTTTCACAAGTGAAGTACAATCTCTTTTAATTAATCTTATATCTAATACTATGAAAAACACATCTATATAACATGCCTAAAATGGGTTTTGTTCAAACAGATCGAAAATAAACTTGTTAATAATCGTTATATCCGTATTAGCTCTCTATTGACATCAATCTTTATCTTACCAAAATCAATCATTGCATTGAATAAACAAATCTGGGAATAGT